>Ga0307408_100000179_pt1 | contig 70781 bp, 47 predicted proteins | sample 322Cmetagenome_FD_202116 | JGI IMG/M metagenome (GOLD analysis project Ga0307408, IMG submission 202116) | Maize rhizosphere microbial communities from greenhouse at UC Davis, California, United States - 322HYB-C-3 | ecosystem: Host-associated > Plants > Roots > Rhizosphere > Soil | place... | reverse complement strand
GAACAACATAATTTTTAAAATCAGAAATGAAGAATTTAGTTAAGGTAGCAGTAGTTGCTGTTGGTTTATTTTTAGCGGGAAATGCTGTAAATGCACAACAAAAGTTAGGGCATATTAATTCAGGCGAGTTATTACAGGCAATGCCTGAAATGAAAGCTGCAGATGCCAGCTTTAAAACATTCCAGGACCAAAAGGAAAGCGCTTTAAAGCAAATGGATGCTGAGCGTCAGAAAAAAATAACAGTTTATCAGGAGAAAGCCCGCACAATAAGCGAAGCAAATAAAGAAGTTCTTGGTAAAGAAATGGAAGTTTTGGTAAAGGAAATCCAGGATATGGAGAAACGTATTACCGAAACTCAACAAAAATCTCAGCAAGAGCTGCAAACTAAACAAGGAGAGCTTTATCAGCCTATCTACAAAAAAGCGGAAGATGCGGTTAGGGCAGTAGCTAAAGAAAAAGGCTATGCTTATGTATTTGACATTTCTCAGCCAGGTGTAGTTTACTTTGATGGCGGTGATGACATTATTGCATTGGTGAAAACTAAATTGGGTATATCTTCAACTCCAACTGCGGCAGCTCCTAAAAAATAGGATCCAGTAAATTATAACAAAAACAGCGAGGCCTTGCCTCGCTGTTTTTGTTTATAGCCGGCCACTTATCATCCAGCCCTTTTCATTTAGTAGATAAAATTCGGTGAGATTGCGTAAGTTTGCGCAAAATTTCTGGAATTGAATTTCTACGTCATATATGTTCTGGTAGCATTATTGCTTTTCACTTTTACTGCATTGTTCGCATTGTTTGCGGTTTATGCAGAGCGAAAAGTTTCTGCTTTTATGCAGGACAGGCTTGGGCCGATGGAAACCGGAAAGTTTGGAAGCCTACAGACTTTTGCTGATATTTTGAAAATGCTGCAGAAGGAATTAATCGTTCCTGCTGCAGCCGATAAAGTCTTGTTCGTTGTAGCGCCGGTGATGATTTTTGTATCGGTGTATATGGGATTTGCAAGTTTGCCCTGGGCTCCCGGGGTAATTCCTTCCTCTATAAATCTTGGAGTATTTTACGTATTTGCCATTGTTTCTGTCGAAGCCGTAGGGATCTTAATGGCAGGCTGGGGTTCTAATAATAAGTATTCTCTTTTAGGCGCCTTGCGTTCTGTGGCACAAGTTGTGTCTTACGAAATACCGGCCGGAGTGGCTATCATATCTGTCGTCATGCTTGCCCAAAGCTTGGATTTACAAGAGATTTCAACCCTACAAGGCGTATTGACTACTCAAACTGCAAAGTTTTTTGGTTTTTGGGATGTTACTAAAATTGGGGGCTTTCTAGCTTGGAATGTATTTCAGGCACCGCACCTTATTATTGCATACCTTATTTACTATATAGCCTCACTTGCAGAATGCAATAGAGCTCCTTTTGATATTCCTGAGGCCGAGTCTGAACTGGTTTCTGGTTTTCATACCGAGTATACCGGTATCCGCTTTGCGTTTGTATTTCTTGGTGAGTATTCAATGATGTTCTTGGTAGGTATGTTCGGTGTGCTTTTGTTTTTGGGAGGCTGGAATACCCCGCTTCCTAACATTGGATCCGCAAGATTAGCTGACTGGACCACAGGAACTGCCTGGGGCATTTTTTGGATTGTAGCAAAGGTGTTGTTGGTTGTATTTACCCAGATGTGGATTCGCTGGACTTTGCCCCGCTTGAGGGTGGACCAGTTGATGGACCTGTGCTGGAAGGTTTTGACACCTGCCGCGTTTGCATGTATGTTAATTAGTGGCGTTTGGAGATTACTGGTGATGTAGTTTCGTAATAGATTTTAAAGATTGATCATTAAAAATACCATATCAGCTTTTGTCACTTCCTGGAAGGGCTTGTCTCTTACCCTGAAGCATTTTTTTGCCGCTGGCAAGAAGCGTAGAAGTATTGATGTGAAGAACGATAATTATTTCGCTGAGCAAGAAGGGATAGTTACCGTGCAGTACCCCAGGGAAAAAATGCCAGTGCCCGAGATCGGGCGTTATCAGCTGGAGGTAGAGATTGATGATTGTATCGTTTGTGACCTGTGCGCCAAGATTTGTCCGGTTGATTGCATTGAGATAGAAAGCATCAAAGGAACGGGGCCGCTGGGGCAAACCTCTGATGGGACAGTGAAGCGCCTTTACGCCGCCAAGTTCGATATCGATATGGCGAAGTGCTTGTACTGCGGTTTATGTACAGTTGTGTGCCCAACAGAGTGCATCACCATGACCAGCAAATACGACAGGAGCGTTACTCAGCTTTCAGAGCTTACTTATAAGTTCTCTGATATGACGCCCGAAGAAGCCGAGGAGAAAAGGCAGGAGCTGGCAAAGCAGCAGGCAGAAAAGCAGGCAGCTAAAGAAGCTGCTATGAAAGCAAAGGGTGGGAACTGATTTAAAGTGTCCGGTTTTCCCTATAAGTCAAATAGGATAAAGATTATTATTTAATCAATAGATAGAGAAGAAGAGAATTAAATGGGTATTGAACAATTAGTGTTTTATGTTTTTGCAGTGATTGTGCTAGCGTCTGCATTGCTGGTTGTTGCAAATAAGAATCTGGTTCGTTCGATCTTTCTGTTTTTTATAACACTGTTTTCTATGGCCGGCTTGTTTGTGTTTGCGCTGGCTGATTTTGTAGCAATAACGCAGATTGTTATTTACGTTGGCGGAGTATTGGTGTTGATGATATTTGCCTTTTTACTTTCCAATAAGCACATCCTCGATAATCCGGATAATTTAAAAACGGGTGTTATTGGGCTACATCATTTACCGGGGATTTTGGTTGCATTCTTGTTTTTCATCGTAATAGTATGGTCGGTTTCATTGGCTAAAGTGGAACAATTGGAATGGATACAGCACTCCGGCGATAATACTTTAAAACCTTCGGATAATACCATACATAATATCGGGATTAATTTAATGACCAGGTATTTACTTCCGTTCGAAGTAGTATCTGTATTCCTGATGATGGCTTTAATTGGCGCAGCACATTTAGCGAGAAAGGAGCGTAAACCATGATTCCTTTATCTCATTATCTTATAATAAGCGCTGCTTTATTTAGCATAGGTGTGTACGCTGTACTTTCTAAGCGAAACGCGATCATGATTTTGGTAGGGATCGAGTTTATGCTTAATGCAGCAATCCTTAACTTCGTGGCCTTTAGTAAGCATGATAAATTTGCAGCAAGCGGGCAAGTGTTTGCCCTTTTTGCAATTGTGCTTGCAGCGGCAGCGGTAGCTGTTTCGCTTGCTATTATACTGAACGTGTATAAATATTATAAAACGATAGACCCAACTCAAATAGATAAGCTTAGAGATTAACTTGGACACATTTACGCCGGAAACCATTAGTTTACTAGCTCTGCTAGCTGCCCTTATGCCACTGCTTTCTTTTGGTGGGATTTTGCTTGTGCCTGGAGAAAGGAACAGGGGCTCTTTTTTTTCTATTCTGAATATTTGCACCAGCCTTGTCTTATCGGTTATTGTTTTTATCCACGTTTGGCAACAATCCACGGTCCATCAACAAATAGAATGGTTTACTGTAGGTGACTGGAAATTCAAAGCTGGAATATTACTTAATAATCTTTCAGCCTTAATGCTGGTGCTTATTTCACTGGTAGCCACCCTGGTACATATATACTCTACCAAGTATATGGAAGGCGATCCTTACATATTCCGGTATTGGGCATACCTGGGCCTGTTCTGTTTTTCAATGTTAGGGCTTGTTATAGCCGATAACCTGTTGCTCATTTACATGTTCTGGGAGCTGGTGGGGTTTTCATCTTATTTGTTAATTGGTTTTTGGTTTACGCGGGATGCTGCTGTTCAGGCAAATAAGAAGGCTTTCATTATGAACCGTCTGGGCGATTTAGGTTTCCTGACAGGGATAATGATCATCTTTGCCCAATTTCAAACTCTGGATATTGCTTTGCTTTTTAAGGATGGCGGTTTTGTGAGCCATTCATTGGTGCAGAATGGGTATTGGATTTTTAGCTCCAACCAAATGCCTCAGATGTGGCTTACCTTTGCCGGGTTGGCTTTCTTTTTCGGGGCCACCGCAAAATCTGCACAATTCCCACTGCATACATGGCTGCCTGATGCTATGGAAGGGCCAACTTCGGTTTCTTCATTAATCCATGCGGCAACGATGGTTGCTGCCGGCGTGTTCCTTCTTGCACGAATCACCCCAATATTTAATTCTACTGTTTTGACGGTTATTGCTATTATCGGGGCTTTTACAGCTTTTATGTCTGCAACTATCGCGTTAGCACAAAACGACATTAAGCGAATTCTTGCATTTTCGACTATCTCACAGCTTGGCTTTATGATGCTGGCAATAGGAGTTGGGGCTTATGCTTCGGCGATATTTCATCTCGTTACCCATGCCTTCTTTAAGTGCCTGCTATTTTTGGCTGCGGGGGCTGTTATCCACGAGATGCATCACCTGAAGGAAAAAAAGGCATTAGATTTTGATCATCAGGATATCCGAACCATGGGAGGCCTGCGTAAGTTTATGCCGCTTACCTTCATTACGATGGTGCTGGCTTCGCTTGCCTTGGTTGGGCTGCCGTTTACATCCGGATATTTGTCAAAGGATGCTATTTTGATACAGGCTTTTGAATGGGCAGATACCAAGAGTATTTGGGCAAAATTAGTTCCGTATTCGGCATTATTTACTTCCTGGCTTACTGCTTTTTATATCTCGCGGTTAATTTTTAAAGTGTTCTTCGGGGAACTGAAGCTAAATAAAGCCTTTACCCAGCAGTTTTCCTTGCATGAAGCGCCAGGCGCCATGAAATATGTGTTGGTTACTTTGGCTATTTTCTGTCTGTTTCCAATATTCTCGAGTAATCCGTTTCATTATGAGCATGCCTGGATCATCGAAGGCTTACCTGTAATTTCAGGAATTGCCAGGGTAAACATTTTCCATACCATTATTCCAATCACGGTAAACCTGGCTGCCTGTTTCCTGATTTTCATTGCTTACAAATGGTATGCTGTGGCAGTAAAGGCTCCTGATTTTACGAATACTCCATTGTTCCGCTTTGCCGAAAATCAGTGGTACTTTGATACGCTTTATAAAAATCTGTTTGTGGACAAGGTTGTAGCGCTAGCTAAAGCTACGTTTCGGTTTGATAAAGTAGTGATAGATGGCATCGTGAATCTGATGGGAGACGTTGGTGTTTTGTTTGCGGCCATCTCGCATTGGTTTGACCGCAAAATAGTTGACGGCCTGGTAAACGGGGCTGGTTCTCTATCTAAATCTATCGGTAATTTTGCCCGTCATTTCCAAACCGGGCGATTGCAGCATTATTTAGTCACAATGTTGCTTGTTGTATTGACTTTTTTCATCATAAAATATTTTAGCCTGGCGATATGAGTTTGCTTTCACTGTTGATATTTCTTCCTTTAGTTGCAGGTGTATTAATTCTCCTGCTTCCTTCGGCATGGCAACAGCGTTATAAATATGTGGCACTTGGAGCAATTGTGGTGCAGTTGCTAATCAGTACTTACATCTACCTTAAGTTTGATGGGGCGACTTATTCTGGTATCGCAGAGCAAAGCAAATATCAGTTGGTAGAGCGCTTGCCCTGGATACACTTAAACCTTGGCTCTTTAGGGCACCTTCAAATCGACTACTTTTTGGGAATAGATGGACTGTCGATGCCTTTCTTGTTTCTTACCGCCCTGGTAATGTTAGTAGCACTTTTGGCTTCATGGGAAATTAAAACCAACTTGAAAGGTTTCTTTGCTTTGTTTTTATTGCTGGATACGGCCGTAATGGGGGTGTTCTCTGCTTTAGACTTCTTTCTCTTTTATATATTTTATGAGCTGATGCTGCTGCCACTATATTTCCTTATTGGTATGTGGGGAGGTGCAAGGCGAGAATATGCTGCTATAAAATTCTTCCTTTATACGCTTTTCGGGTCGGTATTTATGCTGCTGGCAATAATAGGACTGTATTTTTCAGTATTAGACCCGGAAACAGGGAACCACACATTCAATATGTTGTATATGATGAACCCTGCCAATTATGTAGACGGTTCTATTTTCTCGGTGATTGCTAATCAGCAAATATTTGGTATTTCGGCTCGTTTACTGGCCTTTATTGTTCTGTTCGTGGCTTTCGCGATTAAAGTGCCTATTGTGCCTTTACATACCTGGTTGCCTGATGCACACGTTGAAGCACCTACTCCTGTCTCCATTATCCTTGCAGGAATCTTGCTGAAGGTGGGTGGATATGGGATTTTAAGAATCTGCGTAAGCATTTTCCCTGACGCCACAATTCAAAGCGCATGGTGGCTGGGCTTGATAGGAGTGGTTTCTATTATTTATGGGGCATTAAACGCCCTCGCACAAAAGGATTTAAAGAGATTGATTGCCTACTCGTCGGTATCACATATGGGCTTTGTTTTGTTGGGTATAGCGTCGATGACCTCTGAAGGGATTAGCGGAGCTATCTTGCAAATGATTAGCCACGGTTTTCTATCCTCGATGCTTTTTTTCCTTGTAGGGGTAATCTATGAACGGGTACATAATCGCGAAATACAAAATTTCAGAGGCCTGGCGCTGATCATGCCAAAGTATACCACCTTTATAATGATAGCTTTTTTTGCTTCGCTCGGCTTGCCGGGATTTTCAGCGTTTATTGCGGAGGCGTTTAGCTTGATCGGGGCATTCAACTCAGAAAGTATCAATGGTTTGCTGCCGCGATGGATGGCTGTTTGTGGCTCGGTAGGTATCCTTTTAGGAGCCTCTTATTTGTTGTGGACATTGCAGCGCATGTTCTTTGGCCAAACACGCCTGTGGGGGGGAGATGACTGGAAAGCAAAATTAACTGATATTAACGGCAGGGAAGTTGTTGCCCTTACATCTCTAACTATAATGGCCCTGGCTTTGGGTGTGATGCCTTCGCTAGCTTTTGATAAGATGAATGCATCCGTATTGGAATTACTTCGCTTAGTGAACCCATAATAGTATGAACGAATACCTGCCATTTCTTTCACAGTTATTATCCGGCGCGGTTTCGGGCATACCCTTTATGCTTCCCGAAATAGCATTAATCATAACCTTCCTGGTAGTGATTCTTGCCGACCTGTTCTTCCCCCGTAGGGATTCGGCTTTGGCATTCTGGCTTACAATCGCGGGTATTCTAAGCTCTGCCTTTTTAAGCTATAACCAAACTTTTTTAACGGAACACGAACTTAGCCTGTTTGCGGGAAGTATTGCACTGGATAAAGTAGGTGTTTCGTTTAAGCTTATTCTTGCTTTTGCTGTTCTGCTTTTTGCCATCTTCATTAAAAATAACTCAGCTCTGCAAAATCATAACAAAGGAGTCGGCGATTTATACATGCTGATTCCGGGAGTACTGTTAGGCTTAAATCTGATGGTGATGTCGACCAGTTTATTGATGATTTATATTTCGATAGAAATGGTTTCAATTGCATCCTACTTAATGGTGGGATATGCATCTGGTGAAAGCAAACAAACTGAAGCATCCATGAAATATGCCTTGTTTGGTTCGGCTTGTTCAGCGGTGATGCTTTATGGGATTTCCTTATTGTATGGTTTTACAGGTACTATAAATATTCTCGATAGTAGTTTTATCTCGCATTTGGCGATTGTGGCAGAACCGGCTTCAGCCCTGGCTATTGTGCTTACTTTGGTGGGCATAGGATTTAAATTGTCATTCGCCCCGCTGCATTTTTGGAGTCCGGATGTATATGAAGGTGCGCCAACACCTGTAACCGCATTTCTTTCAACAGCCCCAAAGATTGCGGGTTTTGCTATTTTGCTAAGATTTCTGGTGCCTTTTTACTCATACCAATCGGTTGCTGCTAAAGGAATTTTTGATTTTGAAGCTACCCTCGCAGTGATTGGAATTGCGACGATGGTAATTGGAAATTTCGCTGCTGTATGGCAAAATAACGTAAAACGGATGCTGGCTTACTCATCCATAGGACATACCGGTTTCGCCTTGATGGCAATTATCGCTTTCTCACAAAATGGCGTGAAGTCTCTGCTGTTTTATTTTGCCGTTTATGTAGTTATGAATATGGCAGCCTTTATGCTTGCCGGCCGCATTGAAGAGCATGCAGGCACCACTGACGTGAGGGAGTATAGGGGCTTGGGGCGTTTCTTTAAACTGGAAATGGCCTGCTTTGTGGTTGTGCTGGTATCACTAACCGGATTACCTCCAACCGGTGGCTTTATCGGGAAGCTTTTTATATTTTCGGCAGCTTTCGAAAAATATAACTTAACACATTCGGTTTGGATGTTGGGCCTTTTAATCACGGGCGCTGTTACTACGGTGGTATCATTATTCTATTATTTCAAAATTCCATTAAATGCATACTTGCGACAACCAGAAAAAGGGATTAGTGTGGAAGTCAGAACAGGTTTTCTTACTTATGCTATCGCCATTCTTACCATTTGTGTCATTTTATTAGGAATATTCCCTTCAATCCTCGCTGGATGAATTTTCCTTTTGATGTTATAACGCTTTTTTCGTTTAAAACCTTAATTTTGCATGCTCATTAACAGTCATGAGTGAATCGATTAAACATGAGTGCGGAATCGCCCTCATTCGTCTCTTAAAACCTCTCTCTTTTTATCAGCAGAAATACGGAACGTCGCTTTATGGTTTGAATAAACTGTATTTGCTGATGGAGAAACAGCATAACCGTGGGCAGGATGGTGCAGGTATAGCTACGATAAAATTTGATGTTGCTCCGGGAAACCGTTACATCAGCCGCCACAGGGCGATGGGTTCGGCAGCAGTATCAGAAATTTTTGAATACGTACAGAAAAAGTTTGCTGATGTTCCCCCTGAATTATTACAGGATGCGGAATGGCTGAAAGAGAATATCAGTTTCACCGGCGAAGTGCTCATGGGGCATTTGCGTTATGGTACGCACGGCAAGAACAGTATCGAAAACTGCCATCCATTTCTTCGCCAGAATAACTGGATGAGCCGGAATTTAGTAATTGCAGGTAATTTCAACATGACCAATGTAAATGAATTACTGGAGCAATTGTATGAACTGGGCCAGCATCCTAAGGAAAAAGCCGATACCGTAACGGTACTGGAAAAAATCGGACACTTTTTGGATGATGAGAATCAGGAGCTTTTTGACCATTTTAAAAAAGAGGGGCATTCCAATGTCGAAATTAGCCGCCTGATTGCCGAAAATATAGATGTAGCTAAAATCCTTCGCCGTTCGGCAAAAACCTGGGATGGCGGCTATACCATAGAAGGTATTTTCGGGCATGGTGATGCATTCGTAATGCGTGACCCGGCAGGTATCCGCCCGGCTTACTATTACATTGACGATGAAATTGCAGTAGTAACCTCAGAGCGCCCTGCTATCCAAACGGCATTCAATATTCCTTACAGCGAAGTTAAAGAGATCAAGCCCGGACATGCCTTGATCATCAAGAAAAACGGTACAATAACCGAAGAACAGTTCAGGGAACCACTTCCTCAAAAATCTTGTTCCTTTGAACGTATCTACTTCTCTCGCGGCAGTGACGCTGCAATCTATCGTGAGCGTAAGCATTTGGGGCGCCTACTTTGCCCTCAGATTTTAGATTCAGTTAATAATGATTTAAAGAATACTGTTTTTTCCTTTATTCCAAATACTGCTGAAGTTGCTTTTTACGGGATGGTAGAAGGCTTGCATAAGTACATTAAGAAGGTTCAGAAGGATACTCTGTTAAACAGGGCTGATAAAATATCCGACCAGGAGTTGGAAGAAATGCTTTGCCTGGCTCCACGGGTTGAGAAAATCGCTCTCAAGGATGTTAAGCTTCGTACGTTTATCACTCAGGATGCTGACCGCCAGGATATGGTTTCGCATGTGTATGATACAACTTATGGTTTGGTTAATGCAGGTCAGGATAACCTGGTATTGATAGACGACTCTATTGTTCGCGGTACTACCTTAAAACAAAGTATACTTAAAATACTAGACCGTTTAGGCCCTAAGAAAATTGTAATTGTTTCTTCGGCTCCACAGATTCGCTACCCTGATTGTTATGGTATCGATATGTCAAGAATGGGAGAGTTTGTTGCCTTCGAAGCAGCGGTTACTCTGTTGAAGGAAAGCGGCCGCGAGCATATCATATGGGAAACATATGAGAAGTGTAAGGCTTCTGTTTCTATGGATAAAAATGAAGTTGAGAACTATATCAAAGCTATATACGAACCGTTTACAGACGAGGAAATTTCAGCTAAGATTGCACAAATCATTTCTCCTAAAGGAATCAAGGCAGAGGTTCAGGTTATTTATCAGAAACTGGATAACTTACATACAGCTTGCCCGGAGCATTTAGGCGACTGGTATTTCTCTGGGGACTATCCAACACCTGGTGGAAACCGGGTTGTCAACCGTGCATTTATGAACTGGGTTGAGGGTAAAAACCAAAGGGCTTACGTGTAATAAGGATTGAATGAGTGAAGGATGGAATGATTGAATAAATGTTCCAGGCTGAACTCTTATAATAGAATGAGTGAAGAAATGGATGATTGTTGTCCTGATCTTCACTCATTTTTGTTTTTAGCAGTAGGGAGTGATGCGAGAATAGAGTCAATCATTCAATCACTCTTTCTTCAATCATTCTTAATTGCCCTATGCAACCAGTCCCCAAATTAGCTTAAAGGCGAATACCAGTATCAGGCATCCCGCTACGCGGTTTAATAAAATGATGGTTTTTTCTTTAATACGATACCGGAATTTGTTGGCATAATAGGCTTTTAAGGTATCCATACTAAATTGGGTAATCAGTATAAATCCGAAGAACGGAATAATTTCATTAGAGGTTAATTCCCCTTTAACAGAAATGAGACTGCTGGTAACACTAACCCAATATAAGAGAAGTGAGGGGTTAAGTACACACATCAAAAAACCTTTGAAAAAATATCCGGTGTTCCGGCGGGTAGAGGTTGTATTATCGTAGTTAATCTTAACCTTCTTGAAAAGATAAAAGCAGCCAATGCCGATTAAAACAGCACTGCCCGCAATTCCGATAGGCAGGCGGTATTGATTTTCAAATTTGATAAATGACGAACCGTACACTGCCAGAGCTACATAAATGAAATCACTTAAAACAACTCCGGCAGCCAGCCACATGCCGGCATGAAAGCCTTTTTCAATGCTGGTTTTTAACAATGCAAAAAATACCGGGCCTGTAGCAAATGACAACACTATTCCAAGGCCAATACCAGATATAATTGATTCAAGCATAATGGCTCGTTTCCAAATGTGCGAATATGCAATTTTTGAGGCAAATTACAATAAAGCTCATATTATATTAAAACATATTAGTCAAGGTTTCCTTTACCGATGCTTCTTATATAAGGCGCCTTGCCAAGCTTTTGTTGTCAATTTTACATCATTATAATTATATTGCCGCCAAAACCAATCAAATATGCCTCAATCTGCAGCAACTAGCCAAGGCTCAAAACCAATAGTAATTATCGGTGCATTATTTTTTATTTTCGGATTTGTTACCTGGCTTAACGGTACGCTTATTCCGTTTTTGAAATTGGCATGTAATCTCAAAAGTGATGCCCAGGCTTTTTTCGTAACCTTTGCTTTTTATATGGCTTACTTCTTTCTGGCAATCCCCTCATCAGGAATTTTAAGGAAAACTGGGCTTAAGAATGGGATGGGCCTGGGGCTATTAGTAATGGCCGTTGGTGCTGTAATATTTGTGCCTGCTGCAAATAGCCGAAGCTTCGGCTTATTTTTAACTGGTTTGTTTGTACAAGGGGCAGGCTTATCTCTTTTACAAACAGCATCTAATCCGTACATAAGTATTGTTGGCCCGATTGAAAGTGCTGCCCAACGTATCAGTATAATGGGTATCTGTAACAAATTTGCAGGAATTCTTAGCCCTATTATCCTGGGTGCAATTGTGCTAAAGGACGCAACAGGGCTTGAAACCAAAATAGCTTCAGCGACCGATAGTGCTGTTAAGAATGAACTGCTGAATGAGCTTTCAGGAAGGGTTGTCGTTCCATATCTGGTAATGGCAGCAGTTTTGGTTGTATTGGCTGTTTGGATTAAAAATTCAGCTTTGCCAGACATTGATGCCTCTGCGGCAAACGCCCAGCCGGAGGGGAAATCCGAAAGTGGAAAAAGCAGTGTATTTCAGTTCCCTCATCTTTTGCTAGGTGTGATCTGCCTGTTTTTATATGTTGGAGTAGAAGTTATGGCTGGCGATGCAATTGGTATTTATGGAAAGAGCTTTGGTATTCCATTAGATGAAGCCAAATATTTTACCTCCATAACGCTTGTAGCTATGCTTATAGGTTATGTAGCGGGAATTATTGCAATTCCTAAGTACATTTCGCAAGAAGCTAGTTTGACGGTTTCTGCCATATTGGGAATTGTTTTTGCCTTAGGGGCATTGCTTACCAAAGGCTATGTTTCGGTAGGCTTTGTAGCTGCATTAGGATTGGCGAATGCGCTAATGTGGCCTGCGATATTTCCGATGGCTATTAGAGGCCTTGGAAAGTTTACTGAACTTGGGTCTGCTTTATTAATTATGGGAATTGCCGGGGGAGCTATTCTGCCGCTTGCCTTTGGCCATTTCAAGGCGATGTATGATTTTCAATGGGTGTTCTTCTTGTTAATGGCACCTTGCTATCTATATATTTTATATTATTCTGTTAGTGGGCACAAAGCAGGCTTAAAAAGGATTTAATACCTTTGCTGCAGATTTTATAAAAGTGATTAATAAACCCAGTTTCGAAAGCATCTTCATGAATTTGGCAACAGACCTAGCGTTGCGGTCTCATTGCGTAAAGGCTCAGGTTGGTGCTGTTTTAACAAAAGATACCCGTATTATCTCTATTGGCTATAACGGGCCACCTGCACATACCCATAACTGTGATGAAGAATGGCCAGACACTGGCTGTCCCAGAGACGCAAGGGGAAGTTGCTCATTAGCGCTTCATGCCGAAGAAAATGCCATTCTCTATGCCACAAAAAATGGCGCCGACCTGGAAGGCTCAACCTTATATGTGACGCTATCGCCTTGCTTGCCTTGTGCCAGATTGATTTATTCTTCTGGAATCAAAAAAGTATATTTCAAGAATTCTTATGCAGAATATAAAGGTTTGCCTTCTGACGAAGGGGTAGACTTTTTAAACCGGTTTGGCGTAGAAGCAGTTAAAGCGGAGTATGTCAATATTTAACCAGGGTTTTACTCAGCCTATATAGTTTATCCCTGGCAATAATATCATAGGCCTGGCTTCTGGCTGGCGCTTGCTCATTTTTATCCAGATACGCCCCGGTGAGATGATGGATTTCTGCTTGTTCCATAAGGCTTAAAATATTGTCTACACCGTCTTCCACAGACGATTGGGCTTCACCGTATTTATCCAGAACCATTTTGGTATCCATTCTGGTTTCGGGATGAAGTGTATTTACTTTCACAGACGAATCTTTAAGCTGCCCGGCCATAGTGAAGGTAAGCATGATTAAGGCTAGCTTACTTTGGGCATAGGCACGCCTGTCTGAATAATCGGCCTCAAGCATCACATTCTCAAAATCAATATCGAACTGCGAGCCTGATGCAACATTAATTATTTGCGAATTGGATTTGTGTTGCAGCAAAGGGAGCAGGAGGTGGCTAAGGAGGAATGGAGCAAGATAATTTACAGCAAAGCAAAGTTCATAGCCCTCTGCGCTTAAGAGCCTTTCTTCTGAGCTGTAATTAATTCCGGCATTATTAACCAAAATGTTAAGGCTTGGGTGGTGTTCCGAAACCATCGAAGCTAGATCGCGGACGGATTGTAATGAAGCCAGGTCTGAATTGAAGTAACTTATATTTTTGTTGCCGGTTGAAGAGACAATTTCATCCAGTACCCGCTGGCCTTTCTGCTCATCCCTGCCATGAAGCAAAACTATAGCACCCTTTAGGGCAAGGCGTTTTGCAAGCGCTTTTCCAAGCCCGTCGGTAGAGCCGGTAATTAAAACTGTTTTATCAGAAAAGTGAATCATAGAATGGTATCTGGATAATTATGGTAAATTATTGCAGGTTATTCAGTTCGTCCAATAAAATTGTTCCAATAGCGTCTATAGTTTGGGAAATAATTTCATCCGGGTTTCCATCAAACTGAAGCTTGGTTTTCCATGCCCTATCACGCACGTAGCCATGAATAAACATGGTTCCAACCGTTTTATCTTCATCCGTACAATCCGCGTCCGAAGCAAGTCCGGTAACGGCTACAATTACATCGGCTGGAATTAACTTTTTTACTCCGTCGGCTAAAAGCTGGGTAACTTCAGGCGATTCGGCAGTAAAAGCGCTAATTGCCTCGGCAGGCACTCCTAAAAGGTTTTCTTTTACGCTTCTGTCGTAACAAACAATGCTGCCCAATATCACTTTGCCACAATCAGGGACAGATGTGAAATCATAAACAAGCTTTCCAGTACTGGCGCTTTCCGCAAATGCAATGGTTAAATTTTGAGCCAGGAGGCTGTGGCAGCAGGCAATTACAGATTTCGAAGGCATGAGAGTTGTTTTTAGTTCAAATTCAAACAGCCAAGCCAAATTATAGTTTTATAAGCTGTTTAAATCATGGCTTAACTATTTAGTCAAGTAACAATATGAGAGTGCGTAATCAAATAATGAATAGTTGAGCGTTATTATTTCTAATACTATATTTACAGAAAGCAATATTCTATGTTAAAAAAACTTCAGTGTTTCTTAATAGCTTGTTTCATTGCACTTAATGTACAAGCCCAAACCTCAGCACCAAACAGCTCTAAGCTTCCTCCCAATATGTTTTTGAAGAAACTGCCCAATGGGCTGGATATTCTGGTATTGGAGGATAATAGTGTGCCGCTTGCCACCATAGAGCTTGCCGTGAAAAATGGCGCTTACACCGAGCCGCCCGAATATAATGGCTTGAGCCACTTGTACGAGCACATGTTTTTTAAAGCGAATAAAGATTATCCAAGCCAGGAAGATTTTTTAGACAGGGTTAGCGAATTGGGTATTCAATTCAATGGCACAACTTCTTATGAGCTGGTTAATTACTATTTCACCTTGCCCAAGTTTAATGTTATCGAAGGGCTGAAATTTATGAATTCGGCTGTTAGATATCCTAAGTTTGATAGTAATGAAATGGCCAAAGAGAATATTGTGGTAGACGGGGAGTTTCAGCGAAACGAATCTAACCCGTATTTCGCTTTGAATGATGAGATGAACCGCAAATTATGGGGCGATTTATACAGCCGTAAAAACACTATTGGTAACCACGATGTGATTCGCTCGGCAACCCCAGCGAAAATGGATACCATTAAAAATAAATATTACTGGCCAAATAACTCCTTGATTACAATTGCCGGAGATGTAAAGCATGATGAGATTTTTAGCAAGGCAGAGCAGATTTTCGGCGACTGGCAGCCTTCTGGTTTTGATCCAGCAAAAAGATGGCCGGTTCCGGAATTTAAGCCACTGCAAAAATCAGATTACTTTATTGTAGAATCTGACTTATCAAGAGTGCCATTAGTTATGATGAATTGGCACGGCCCTGATACTAGGAATGACTTGCCTGCCACCTATGCTGCCGACGTGTTTTCGTTCATTATCAACCAGAACTCCTCAAAATTTAGTCAGGCGCTGGTAGATGCTGGTTTGGCATTACAAGTGAACATTGGTTATTTAACGCTTAAACATACAGGTCCAATCAGTGTATTTGTGGTGCCTAATCCAAATAAGATAAAAGAGTGTATTGCCGAAGTGAATAAGCAAATGGCTTTGTGGGACACTGATAGCTACATTACCGACGAGCAGATAGAAACAGCAAAACGGCAGCTGGAAATAAGCCAGGTAAAGGATGAAGAAATTACTTCAAACTTTACTCACACCATCTCGTTTTGGTGGGCGGCAGCATCTATCGATTATTTAAATACTTACATTGAAAATTTGCGCAAGGTTAATCGTGAAGACCTAAAACAATACGTAAGGAAGTATATTAAGAATAAACCCCACGCAGCCGGAATGTTAATTAGTGCCGAGGCTAAAAAACAATTGAAGCCCGAGTTGTACTTTAAGGCTCCATATTAATTATGCCGCGTTTTTCGATTAACTAATTTTTAATTTCAGTTTCCAAGATAACATATGAAACGATCATATATCAGCATTTTTTTATTATTCATCACCCTAAATCTTTGCGCCCAGAGCGTAGCTACTTCGTTTAGTGTTGCAGGAATAAAAGTGATTTTGAAGCCGACCAACAAAGATGTAATAGATGTTAATATGTATTACAGGGGAGGAGTCTCAAATTATCCGGCATCGAAAGCTGGTTTAGAAAACCTGGCTCTGGCAGCAGCTACTGAAGCTGGAACTAAAAAATACACAGGCAATGCTTTTCGTACAAGGGCGGAAACTTACGGCATTGATATGGGAGGCTCTTCTACTTACGATTTTGGGCTTATCAGCATGACGTGCATTTCCAGATTTTTCAACGAAGGCTGGAATCTTTTTACCGAAGCAGTCAACAATCCGGTTTTTGACCAGCGCGAACTAGAGTTGTTAAAAGAGAAAGTTATTTCTGGAGTAAAGCAATCTGAATCAGACCCGGACGAACGCATTGAGCAATTGACTATGCAAAATGCTTACGCTGGCACCCCTTATGCTACTGATCCTAACGGCGATGAAGCTTCTCTTTCAAAGCTTACTGCCTTAGACATAAAGAACTACTATTATAGCACGTTGCTAAATAAAAACCGTGTATTTATTGTTATTGTAGGCAACATCAGCAAAGAGGCTGTTACTAGTAAAATAATGGCATCGTTTGCAAAAATGCCGGTGAAACCATACAAGCAAGTGACGTTGAGCAACCCTGTTGGATCGGGTAAGTTTTTGATGGAAAAGCGCCAGTTAGCTACCAACTACATCACTGCCAGTTTAAATGCACCCAAAGTGAATAGTCCGGATTATCTTCCATTCAGGCTCGCTATTTCGAATTTAAGCAATAAGCTATTTAGAGAAATTCGCACCAAGAGAAACTTATCATACGCCCCATATGCATACGCCACTACACGTTTAATGCCTTATGCAGTAATGTACGTAAGCACAACAGAGCCAAAAGCATCAGTTGAGATTATGATTGAGGAATTAAGAAAGCTTAGAGATAATGGCTTTACAGAAGATGAATTACGTTCTGGAAAGAGCAATTTCATAACTACCAACTACATGAAGGAAGAAAGCAGTGGAGCCATTGCCGCCGCCCTTGGTAACGCCGAAATCATGGGTGATTGGAGGATTGCTGACGAAGCAGCCGACAGGGTTAATAAGGTAACACTGGATGAATTAAACGCCGTTCTTAAAAAATATGTAAAAGACCTACGCTGGAGCTATTTAGGCGACGAAAAGTTAGCAAATGAAAATGCAGATGTGTTTAAGAGTAAAATATAGCTTTCAGCTGTCAGGCATGAGCCGTCAGCTATCAGCTAATTAAAGCCTTTATAGAATGAGTAGTATTTTAACGATAACCCTAAATCCAACTGTAGATAAAAGTTCGAGTATTGACAAGCTGGTGCCCGAAAAAAAACTCCGGTGCGCGCAGCCCATTTTTGAGCCGGGAGGTGGCGGAATTAATGTTTCAAGGGGCTTGAAACGGTTGGGACTGGAATCAACTGCGTTTTTCCCTTCGGGAGGAAGAACAGGCAAGATGCTGGAAAGCCTTTTGGAAAAGGAAAACATAAAAAATAAAGCTATTTCGGTTGCAGGCGAAACAAGAGAGAATTTTATCGTAGTAGAAACCGGAACTAACCAGCAATTTCGCTTTGGAATGCCGGGTTCTGAAATATCCTCAGAAGAACAAAAGTCTTTACTCGATGCCTTAAATAGCTTAAGCCCATTTCCCGATTTTGTGGTAATAAGCGGAAGCTTGCCTCCAGGCATAAAACCTGAATTTTTAAAGGAAATTGTTAATGCTGCGAAAGCGAAAGGTGCAAAGGTGATTGCAGATACGTCGGGGGAGGCCTTAAAGCAAATGGTGGATGCAGGAGTTTTCCTGTTGAAACCTAATCTTGGCGAATTGGGCAACCTGGTGGGAATTGAAACACTGGATAATGATTCTGCCGATGAAGCAGCGCAAAAGCTTATAGGCGAAGGTAAAACCGAAGCAATAGTGGTTTCCCTGGGCCCGCAGGGTGCATATCTGGTAACTAAGGATATTACAAAGCTTGTTCCTGCCCCAGCGGTAAAAAAGTTGAGCACCGTAGGAGCCGGCGATAGTATGGTTGCCGGCATGGTTTCCGTTTTAGCCAAAGGCGGAAGTTTTATTGAAATGGTGCGAATGGGCGTAGCTTGCGGAAGCGCGGCCACCATGAACTCGGGAACACAATTATTTAAAAAGGAAGATGCGGAACGCTTATTTGACTATTTAAGCAGGGAATGATGCTCTCATAGCTATTAGCTGATAGCTGATAGCTCATAGCGTTAGCTATAAATGTCATTCATCAATTTGACAATTCATACATTCATCAGCAAACCTTTCCCTTCGTCAAATTCCTATATTTGCCCAGATTTATTTGTCGACAATGGAACTACAACAGCTGATAAAAGAGATAGTAAAAGACACAGATGCGCATTGCCGCTGGCTGAATACACTTTCCATTATGGAGAACACCGGTGCCCGTAAAATATCGGCATGCGAGCACAAAACGGATGTTACTTTAATCGTGCTAAAACATGCAGCTGAAGAACATCGCCATGCTTATTATCTTAAAAAACAGATAAGTAAACTGGCTGAAACAGGTTATGAAACCTATGCCGATGAACATTTAGTAGCGCCATTTGATAGCCGTTTTTATTTAAATAAGCTTGATGTTGAGGTTTGTAAATATTTAAAAGCAGAACTTGGCCTTAGCGGTTATGAGTTAAAGTTTGCAGCATACTTATTGGTTACCTATGCTATTGAGGTAAGGGCTGATGAACTTTATCCTGTTTATCAACAGGCTCTTGATGAAATAAGGAGCAAGGTAAATGTAAAATCGATTATTCTTGAAGAAGAGGGACACTTGGAAGAGATGCTAGCACAGCTTAAGAACTTTTCGCCCGAGTGGGAGAAATATGCCCAAAAAGCTGTAGATATCGAGTCGCAATTATTTGCCAACTGGGTGTCTGCGCTTAGTAAAGAAATAGAAACAGTTAATTCGTAAGGAACATAAAAGAGCGCCTTAAATCGTTAGAAAATACGCATAGTAAGGCGCTTTAAAATCTCCCGAGGTGCCCCATGCCATAAAGGGCTTTAACGTTTTTTAACGCGCGTCGTTATGCTGATACTTGTGCTGAACCTGTTTCAGTATTCATTTCAGCACCCCATCATGCTTTCGCTCAAGCATGTAAATTCCCGAAACAAGTTCGGGGATGGCCTATCACTTTATTTTCTCATTTCATTTTTCCATTAACCTTGGTAGAACGGTACCTTATTGCATTTAATTGGTTTACTTTGCGGCATGCAATGGGAAAAATTACTTTCAGCCAAACGATGGGGTAGCGAATCAAAGGTACAAAGCCAGGAAGAAGCACGTTCTGAATTCCAAATTGACTACGACCGCCTTATTTTTTCTTCGCCTTTTAGAAGGCTGCAAAACAAAACCCAAGTGTTTCCCTTGCCGGGTAGTGTATTTGTACACAACAGGTTGACCCACAGTTTGGAGGTGGCAAGCGTTGGAAGATCATTAGGCAGGATCTTTTATAACAAGCTTAAAGAAAATGAGCCCGATGTGGACAAACGCCTGCCTTTGATTAGTGAAGTTGGAAACATTGTTGCAGCGGCCTGCCTGGCTCATGACATGGGCAATCCGGCATTTGGCCATTCGGGCGAATCTGCAATATCCTATTACTTCAGGGAAGGTGAGGGTAAAAATTACAAGAATGAGGTAACCGAAAAACAATGGCATGACCTTATTAATTTCGAAGGCAATGCAAATGCTTTGCGTATTCTCACGCATTCTTTTACCGGTAAAGGAAATGGCAGTTTTGCTTTAACATATTCTACCCTGGCTGCTATTGCGAAGTATCCCTGTGCCGCCATTGTAGGGCATAATAAAGCAAATATTTATACGAAAAAGTATGGCTTTTTTCAGTCAGAGGAAGCTTCATTTATTAAAATTGCCGAAGAGCTCGGCCTGGCAAAAGTACAGGAAGAACCATTAATTTATAAGCGGCACCCACTGGTTTACCTGGTCGAAGCGGCAGATGATATTTGTTACAATATTATTGATTTGGAGGATGCCCACCGCCTCAAAATTTTAAGTTATCAGGAGATTGAAGATTTGTTGCTGCCACTTTGTTACAGCGAAAATTTGCCAGGGCGCTTAAAAGAATTTGATGATGACGATGCAAAAGTTGGTTTGTTAAGAGCTCGTTCTATAGGAGCAATGGTTAAAGCGTGTTCTGATGTGTTTTTTAATAATCAGGAAACGCTTTTAAAAGGCGACTTTAACAAATCGCTTACAGATGTTATACCTGCAGAATTGCTTGCTGCCTGGAAAAAAATTGAAAGTGTATCGATAAAAAAGATTTATAATTATTCATCAGTAGTGCAGATCGAGGTTGCTGGTTATAAGGTCATTGGCGGCTTGCTCGAAGAATTTATCCCTGCTTACCTTAAAAACGAATCTAAGTACCACCAAAAACTTGTGGACCTTATTCCAAAGCAGTTTCATTCTAGTAATGAAGACACCTATTCAAAAATTATGTCAGTGCTTGATTTTGTGTCGGGCATGACTGATATTTACGCTGTTGAGCTTTTCAGAAAGATCAAAGGAATATCGTTTCCATCTATGAGTTAAGAGATGAAACCCCAGTTATTAAAAGTGGCATCGGGCCCCGCCCATTCATTTAGTGTCCGCCAGGATATTCAGCCGGATATCAACAACAAATGGCACTATCATAAAGAAGTGGAGATCATCCATTTTAAGCGGGGGGCTGGTACGCAATTTATAGGCGATAGTATTCAGCGTTTCCAGGCTGGGGATACTGTAATTCTGGGTGCTAATTTGCCCCACTATTGGCGTTTCGACGAGGTCTATTTTAGTGGTGAAAGCCGTGAACCCGTAGACATTCTGGTTACCCATTTTTGCGAAGACTTTTGGGGTGATGCTTTTTTAAATCTGCCGGAAAATAAATCTATAAAAGGCTTATTGGAAAGGGCGCAGCAGGGCCTTAAAATTAGCGGCTACAACCAACCGAAAATTGTTGAGCTGTTGGAGAATATGCTTCAATCCGAAGGCCCCGAAAGATTAACCTTTCTTATCCAAACCCTTACCGAAATATCAAAGTCAGACAAGCAGGAAGCAATTTCGTCCGTTAACTTCAGATACACGTTGGCAGAAAAAGAAAGTGATAAGATCAACGATATCTACAATTATTCTATGGCAAACCTTAGCCGTAAAATAACCTTGGAAGAGGTAGCTGCGGTAGCTGGAATTAGCCCAAACTCCTTTTGCCGATTTTTTAAGTCACGAACCCGCAAAACTTATTCAGAGTTTCTAAACGAGATTAGGGTAGGGAGGGCCTGCATGTTGTTGATTGATAATAATTTGAATGTGAAGCAGGTCTGTTTTGAAAGCGGCTTTAATAATTTTGCCAGCTTTCATAAATGTTTTAAACATATTACCGGAAAGAGCCCGTTGGTTTATCAAAAGGAATTTATTAAAAAGTAGGTCCTTAATTATGACTGGCGGTACATCAAAAAGAAAAAAAGACTTACCTGTACAAGAACTACTCGAAGGAGAGTATTTTAGAATCTACCGCCTTCACAAAAGCCTGAACAGCTTATCTGTGATTCCACACCGACATGACCACTATGAGCTGATGATAGTCACCTCGGGGGAAGGTTACCATTCCATAAACTTTAAGCCCTACCAGTTAGCTCCCGGCAGAGTGTTTTTCATCCATCCAGGGCAGGTACATTTAATTGACGAATTTGAGCGGGATGGCTGGCTGATTCTTTTCGGTGAAGAGTTATTTAAGCGTTTTCTGGATATTCATAAAAATGAAGATGAATATGGCTTGTTGGATTCGTATACCGCCTATCCTTATATCAGTCTCACAAAACAGTTAAAAACACTCTTCTTCTTTGTTATTGAACAGGCAAAGCTACAGCTGGAATCCGGCCGGCCTGACGCTGATATCTTGCTGCATTATGTTTCGCTTCTATTATTGCAGGCAAACAGGGCACACCTCGCCGAGCACCCCCTGCAGTTTGCAACTGCAAAGCAAAAGCAATTGCTGCATCAGCTAAAAAAAGTATTGGAGAGTAATTTTAAAGAGCAACACCAGGCGGCTTTTTATGCTAAGGAACTCACAACCGACATCAAACACTTGAACAAGGTTTGCAGGCAGGCAACCGGTTTGACTGTTTATCAGTTAATACAGGAACGCCTGATAACCGAAAGCAAAATACTACTTCAAACATCGCCACTGTCTGTTAAGGAAATAAGTTACAACCTGGGCTTCAATGATCCTGCGTTTTTTGGAAGATTTTTTAAGAAATATACCCATATAACTCCTCTGAAATTTAGGCAAAGCAGAATGCGTTAATGCTGCAAACTACCCGAAATATACCAGAATGTAAGTAGTAGCTGAACTACTTTTGTATCTGTTATGAGCGAGCAACGGAATGAGTTAATAGCAATTGGCTTCGGGGCGATTGCGTCGGTTTTTTTATCTTCTACATTTATAATCAATAGTTTACTTTCCGGGTCCGGGGGCTATTGGGCTTGGACAGCTGCGTTAAGGTGTGTTTTTCTGGTTCCGATTCTATCACTCGTCCTGGTGTTTTCTAAGCAGCTTAGCCCATTATTTACAGTTTTAAGACGGGAGCCAATTTTATTTATTAAGTGGGGGATAATAGGATTCGGCATACTATATATGTCGCTGGCACTTGCCTCACTTTACTCCCCCGGTTGGATGGTTGCAGCCGCCTTTCAGGTAAATATTTTGGCAGGAATTCTCTTGTCTCCCTTTATCTATCCCGACAGGAAAAGGCGAAAAATTCCTGCAAAGCCATTAATACTATCCTTAGTACTGGTAGTGGGTGTCTTTATTACTCAACTCGAAAAATTAAATATCGCAGGATCCATGGGCTCAATAGCTTTAAGCCTTGTCATTGTGCTGGCAGGTGCTATTGTTTGGCCTTTAGGAAATCGCAAGTTGCTGGTAGCACTCGAAGCGAAAAATATTCAGTTAAATGCTACTCAGCGATTGTTAGGAATGAGTATAGGAAGCATGCCTTTGGTGCTGGTGCTGGCTATAGTAGCATACAAAAATGCAGGTTTACCAAGTTTTTCACAATGCGAAGCCTCAGCTTATTCTGCTTTAGTTTCGGGTTTCTTTGGGGGTGTAGCGTTTTACCAGGCAAGCCAGATGGTTAAACACAATACAGTTGCCCTTTCCACCATCGAAGCAACTCAAGTGTTCGAGATCTTTTTTACGCTGATAGGTGAAATGCTCTTGAAAGGTGCTTCTTTTCCTGGTACTTATGGACTCGCGGGAATGACGATTGTGTTAGTTGGGATGGCCATCCATGTGCGAAATGCGCTCCTGCATAGCCGGACCATTCGCAAAGCGGTCCAACTCAATGTGAAGAAACAAGAACCGGTGACCATGCTCTTAGAAGCAGTTTAAGTATTTTAAATAAAAGATGTTTTTGTCTTTTATTTGAAAGTGCCAAGCACTATATTTGCCCGGAATATGGGAGTGTTTTCTAAGACATGCGAATACGCAATGCGGGCAGTGTTTTTTGTGGCTCATCGTACTGCCAATGGCGGTAGGGTAGGCATCAAAGAAATTGCTACAGGGATAGACTCTCCCGAGCATTTCCTGGCTAAGATATTGCAAGACCTAAGCCGCAGAGGAATTATTCAATCAGTAAAGGGGCCCAACGGTGGTTTTTTTGTAGACTCTGTTAATTTGCAGCGCCCCTTGTCTGAAGTAGTAGAAGCGGTTGATGGTAATGGGCTTTTTACTGGTTGTGGCCTTGGTTTAGAATACTGTTCGGAAACAAATCCCTGTCCCTTACACAACGAGTTTAAATCCATACGTAATCAAATTCAACAAATGCTTACCACAACAACAATCGGCGAGTTTAATGAAGACCTTAATTTAGGTATTACCTCACTGAAAAAATAAAAAATTTGCTCAAATAAAAGATAAAAAGGTATTTATATATTTTAATTATATCATGACAGAAGAACAGAAACAATTGATTAAAGCGACGATCCCTATTTTGCGCGAGCATGGAGTGCTGTTAACCAGCCATTTCTATAAACGGATGTTTGCGCACAATCCCGAGTTGAAAAACATCTTCAACATGGGTAACCAGCAAAATAATAAACAGCAAACCGCCCTTGCTATGGCCGTGTTGGCATATGCCGAAAATATTGATAACCCTGCAGTATTAATGCCTGCGGTTGATAGAATGGGCCAAAAACATACCAGCCTGGACATTCGCCCGGAACATTATGCTATTGTAGGTAACCATTTAATTGCTTCAATATCTGAGGTTTTAGGTGAAGGGGCTACGCCAGAAATATTAGATGCATGGACTGTTGCTTATAATCAGTTAGCCGCAATCATGTCTGGCCACGAAAGCAAAATTTATAGCCAGCAGGCTCAGAAAAAGGGAGGCTGGACCGGCTGGAAGCCATTTATGATAAGGCGCAAAGAGGTGGAATCTGCCGAAATAACTTCTTTCTATTTGTTTCCTGCCGATGGGGGAGAGGTGGCAAGTTTTCTACCAGGGCAATATATAAGCGTCCGTTTATTTTTACCAGAATTAAGCTTAATGCAACCCAGGCAATACAGTATTTCGAGTGCCCCTAATGGGCAGTACTACCGAATTTCTGTAAAGCGTGAAGCTTTAAATACTACGCCCGATGGAATGATCAGTAACCGCCTGCATGATTTTATTAGCGAAGGTGATGTGATTGAAGTTACAGCTCCGGCAGGAAGCTTCACCTTAACAGATAATGATGGCCGAGAAGTTGTTTTTATAAGTGGAGGCGTAGGGCAAACCCCTCTAATAAGTATGCTTGAAAGCTTGATTAACAGAGGAAGCAAACGGCCTAAGACCTGGATTCATGGTTGCCGAAATAAAGATGTACATGCATTTAAAAGCCTAATTGAAGCATGGGAAACCCAGGATCAAAACCTGAAAAAGCACGTTTTTTATAATACAACTTCCGGGCAAGACGATAACTCAATTTTGAATGGAGTGGTTGATCTGAGCAAGTTGGATGACACATTGTTTAATGCTGAAAAAGAGTATTATATATGTGGGCCAGCGGTTTTTATAGAAAAACACTATCAGGACTTAATAGCAAGAGGCGTTAGAAAAGAGCTTATTAATTTCGAGGAATTTGGGCCACAAACCCTGAATTTGAATTAACCTTAGTACACTAATATTTAAAGGATGCCTGGTAATGCCATGGCATCCTTTTTTATGCAAGCTGTTTCCATCTTCAACAATTTTACAGTTTGTTGTTTTTACTTGTATGGTGGAGCAAAATAAACAGAACGCAGTCGCTTTTTACGATTTAATGTTTAATCAATGCAAGCCGGAAGAAGCTATTATACAATTTGTTGGAGATACTTACATTCAGCATAATCCGCATGTTGAGGATGGAAAACAGGGCTTTATTGATTACTTTAAGAGGATGACGGCCGAGTATCCTGGTAAGAGAGTTAAATTTAAAAAGGTAATTGCCGAAGGCGAATTTGTAGTGCTACATTGTTTCCAGCATTGGCCGGGAGATTTGGAATATGCTGGTATTGATATTTTCAGGTTTGATAGCAAGGGGAAGATTGTTGAGCATTGGGACGTTCTGCAAGAGATCCCAATTGTAGCTAAGAACAGTAATTCCATGTTTTAACACGGATTTTATATTTCCAGTTCAGCTTTATTCAAAAGGCCTTCCCCATTTTTAGAAGAAGGCCTCGTTAATTTTTAGTTCGTGATGGGCTAATGAATTGTCAGCGTTTGGCGTAAGATATTACTGCTGGTTTTATTTGGCTCGTCAGGCTGGCTTCCCCCAACGCTTATTTCGAGCTTTTTAAGTTGTTTACTTAGCCCTTCTGAATTAATATAAGACAGCTCTTTGGGTGATAGGACGAATTTAAGCAGCTTGCTTTCGCCAGCTTTAAGGTGAACGCGTTTAAAACCTTTAAGTGCTTTTATCGGCGATTTTACAGATTGCTCTTTGTTAATAATGTAAAGCTGAGGCACTTCTTCTCCCTGCATTTTTCCGGTATTAGTTACTCTAAAACTCACAGTTACTGCTTTCCCAGCGGCAAATTTGGCTGGAATGCTTAATTGATCATATCGGAATGAAGAATAACTTAAGCCGTAACCAAAGCCGTATAGTGGTTTGCCCTTAAAATAGCGGTAGGTACGGTTTTCCATGCTGTAGTCGGTAAAAGAAGCCAGGTCGCTGTCGCTTTTATAAAATGTTACAGGTAAGCGTCCGGAAGGATTATAATCGCCGAAAAGAATATCAGCTACAGCGGTCCCAGCTGCCTGCCCTCCATACCAGGCATTAAGAATGGCAGGTACATGTTCCGCCTCCCAGGGAATGGCTATAGCACTGCCTGTCATCATTACAAAAACAAGAGGTTTGCCTGTTGTTTTTAAGGATTTCATTAATTCGGTCTGCACCGCTGGCAATAAAATAGAAGTTCGGTCGCCACCTTCAAAACCCGGATAATCAACTTTCATCTCTTCGCCTTCCAATTGCGGTGATATTCCACCAACAAACACAAAGGCATCAGCATCTTTAACCCGGCTTATCAAAGCTGTAAAGTCGCTGCGGCGATAATTTCCGGCACTTAGTTTTACATTAGCTTTTCCCTCACCCTGCCAATATTCAACTACAAGGTTATAAACAGAATCTTTCTTCGCGTTTAAACGATAAGTTTGTGCACCCCAGCGATTTCTGGCCCAGGCATTTAATACAGGTTTCCCGTTTACGATAAAGCGGTAGCCATCATCGGCCTGTAGTTCAAAAGTTAGGGATATGTCGGAGCTGGCTTTAAAATTAGTAGTATATCTTGCTGAGAAATTATTTGCCCTGATGTTGGCGCCAAGGCCTTCGCCTTCCTGCCAGAAATGGTCTAATTTAGTCTCATTACGAGTTATTTTCGGTTGTCCGCTCAAATCTTTATTATCAAAATACTCCGCTTTAAAGCCTTGCTTCCCTTCAAAAGAGTATTGATCTCCCATATCAGCATATACCAAAAGTGTGTCGTTGGTGAAGTTTATAGCTTTCTCATAAACCACCTGCGTTTGTGCCCCAACTTTATCTTTAATTCCCTGAAGAACAGTGGTTAGCTTGGATGGAACACCATTGTAGTTCCCCAGAATAGCAATAGAGTTATCGGCATTAGGGCCAAGCACAACTATCTTTTTTAGATTTTTCTTTAGTGGCAAAGTATTGCTTTCATTTTTAAGCAATACCATAGATTGGCGGGCCATTTTAAGCGCATGTTCTTTGTGAGGAGTGCTTTCAAGGACGGACGCGGGTGTTTGGGCATATTTTACCATTGATACTGGATCAAACATTCCCAGTCGGAAACGGATCATGAACAAGCGTTTTACAGAAACATCGATTTGCTTTTCGGTGATCTTACCGCTCTTTACCGCTTGCACCAAGGCTTTGTAAGCATCCGTTCCGCAATCTATGTCGGTTCCATGAAAAACAGCATCAGCAGCTGCAGAGGCTGCGTCGGGGTGTGTTTTATGGTTTTTAAAGAAGTCGTCAATTGCCCAGCAATCTGATGTAACATAGCCTGTAAACTTCCATTGGTTACGAAGGATGTCTGTCATCAACACATCGCTGGCGCAGCAAGGCTGAGTTCGAAAAGCGTTATAGGCGCACATTACGCCTGCAACTTTCGAATCAACAACCAGTTTTTGAAAAGCCGGTAGATAGGTGTCCCATAAATCATAAGCGCTTACGTCCACATTAAACACATGCCTTAAAGGCTCGGGACCACTGTGCACGGCATAATGTTTTGCGCAGGCAGCAGCTTTCAGGTATTTAGGGTCGTCTCCCTGTAAGCCTTTTACAAAAGCATCGCCGAGTGTGGCGGTAAGGAATGGGTCTTCCCCATAAGTTTCCTGTCCGCGGCCCCAGCGCGGGTCGCGAAAAATATTGATGTTGGGGGTCCAGTAGGTGAGTCCCAAATAACGTTCATTAGTGCGGCCGCTTGCAACAGCTTTGTTATAAATGGCTCGTCCTTCCAGGGCAGAAAAATCAGCCATTTTAAAAAGCGAATTGGGATCGAATGTAGCAGCCATTGCAATAGCCTGCGGATATACGGTTACCTTGAAAGGAGTTCTGGCAACGCCGTGCAAGGTTTCGTTCCACCAATCATAAGCCGGAATTTCAAGCCGCGGAATAGCCGGAGAAGAATTCAGCATCTGTGAAACCTTTTCTTCAAGGGTTAAACGGCCAACCAGGTCGTGTACCCGCTGTTCAAAGCTCAAGTTATAATCTTGAAAAGGATATTTTTTGCCTTGGGCCTTGCAAAAAAAGGCAGTAAATAAAAAAATAAAAATACAGGCTGACGCAAGAAAAGGGACTTTCATTTTATTATGGTTTCGTGTGTTACAAATCGGCAGAAAGCGGGTTTAGGAAATGCTAAGGTTGGCATGAATTTAAAAATAATTATTTTGGGAAAGAAAAAATGACTGCAGCGTTTATTGGGATTGAACATTTGTAGCTCAACTTCGAACATATGTTCCCTTACGGCGGTAATTGAGACCCTAGTAGTGGGCTGGGCCAGGCTATTTAAAAGCTGCGTTTTTGCATACTATATTTCTTTGATAATAAAGCCAGAAATGGGAGGGGGAGATTCCACAAGGGCATCCGTTGAAAACTTCCCATAATAGAACATCATTCGCATCATTTTAGACATTTCAGCCATTCCATCGATTTCTTAGGGCATAATTTTGAAAAGACGTTAATGCTGTGATTAGCCGGGGGAGGATCCAGGCCGCAGGGAAGTGAACGTCAAGCCTAATCACTTATAAACAAGTATTTCGTAAGTATGGAAAAAAACTTAAGCAGCCTTGCCATTACCTTTTTACTAACTCTTGCCGCATGCTCGGGGCAGCAGTTTTCTGAAGCTTCATCTCAGTCGAGTTCTTCAAAACCTGCAGATACCGGCAATCCCTTTGCAAACTCAATTTCTCAGCCATTGGTTAAGAATATGTATACTGCAGACCCTTCAGCACATGTTTTTAATGGGAAGATTTTTATTTACCCTTCGCATGATATCGAGGCTAATATCGCCGAGAATGACAACGGAGATCACTTCAACATGAAGGATTATCATATTTTTTCAATGGATAAAATAGGAGGGAAGGTTACCGACCATGGTGTTGCCCTGGATGTGAAATCAATTCCCTGGGCAGGCAGGCAGCTTTGGGCTCCGGATGCCGCTTACAAGAACGGTAAATACTATTTATACTTTCCATTAAAAGATAAGCAAGATGTATTTCGCATTGGCGTGGCGGTTAGTGATAAGCCGCAGGGGCCGTTTACCGCACAGCCCGAGCCTATAAAGGGCAGTTATAGCATAGATCCGGCGGTGTTTACAGATACAGATGGCAGCTCATATATGTATTTTGGAGGTATTTGGGGCGGACAGTTACAGCAATGGCAAAATGGAAAGCATACTAATAGTTCTAAAACCGACCTTAATAAGGATGATGAGCCTGCTTTAGCACCAAAAGTTGCAAGGCTTAGTAACAACATGCTGGCATTTGCAGAGCAGCCTAAAGATGTTGTGATTTTAGACGAGGCTGGTCAGGTTATAAAAGGAGGGGATCATGACAAACGTTTTTTCGAAGCATCATGGCTGCACAAGTACAATGGAAAGTATTATTTCTCTTACTCAACAGGAGATACACATAAAATTTGCTATGCAACCGGAACAAGCCCTTATGGCCCTTTTACTTATCAGGGAGTGGTTTTAGAGCCGGTTGTTGGTTGGACTAACCACCATTCCATAATAGAATTTGAAGGCAAATGGTACTTATTCTATCATGATACACAGTTATCCAACGGTAAAACCCACCTTCGGAATATTAAAGTAACCGAACTAAAATATGATTCTGATGGTAAGATTATCACCATCGATGCGTATGCTAAAAAATAAGGTGTTAACAAAAAGATCAAAGAATAGGGCAGGTGAGCTTTATTTTTCTAACTGAATATTGAATAGGGATTTCGAATAATCCATCATTATTCTATCTTTGCGCCTAGCGTTCCCGTAGTTCAATGGATAGAATTGATGATTCCGGTTCATCCGATGGGGGTTCGAATCCCTTCGGGAACACTTTTAAACCCTTGAAATCAAGGGTTTTTTTTTGCCCTCACAGTCTGCTTGCACTTTCGCCTAAGAACATGTCAAAAAGCTCTTAAAGAGAAGATAATAAGAACTTCTTTGATTGCAATAGCAGGTATTTATAAGGCTTAAATAAAAAAGGGACTCAAAGCCAGATGCTTTTGAGCCCCTTTTGTTTAAAGGATTATAACTTATTATTTTATAATAACCTTACCTGAATATTGATTATTCAGGATTAAGGTATAAATACCGTCAGGCAAAGCCTGGCTTAAGGCAACATCGATTTTACCCGTAACATTTCTAATTGATTTTGAATAGACGGTCCGTCCCGTCAAATCAATTAATTTCAACAGCACATCCTTTCCGATCAAATCAGCATTGGTAGCAATAGTAAATCTATCGTTCACCACTGGGTTAGGGTAAATGACAGTGTTTTTTTCTGCATCCTTTTCAGAGAGCCATTGAAGAGCCACTACATCTTCAAGACTTTTTTGAGCAATCTGATTAGTTGAAAAATTTTGTATTTCTGCTGCACTCAATGCCCTGCTGTAGATTTTAAACCCATCAATAGAGCCTCTGAACATTGGGTCATTAAATTGCGATTTGCCCAGATAGTTCTGCGTAGTGCTGCCAATGGTTGACGGCTTGATAGTAACGCCGGTATTAGAGGCAACGGCAGTTCCATTGATATACAAGGTGCAGGTATTTCCGGATTGGGTAACAGCAAAATGGGTCCAGGTATTCAGTGGAAGGGTATAAGTAAAGCTCACCTGTTGCTCCGATCCTCCGTTTTTAATGGCATAACGCATCACATTAGCGCCTCCTGCCTGGATGGATAAAAACATATACTTGCTGGTTCCGGTACCAAAGTCAAATACACGCATCCAGTTAGATTTAACATCCATCCGTACCCAGGTGGATACAGTAAAGTCGTTTAGCGTACTTACAATACCGGATGGCAAGCTAGCATAAGAGGTAGCAGTTCCGTCCAGTTTAAGCGCAGTGCCTGAAAGTCCGGCATCACGAGTTGCTGTAGCCTGCAAAGTAGCGTGAGTTGCACCCCAACTGTCAATGCCACGGGTTCCGCTTGCCTCATCAAATTTCAGATAAGTGACTTGCCCTGTATTCGGCGTTGCTATCACCTGACTACTGTTAGGGTTTTCCCCCAGAGTGTTAGTAGCAGAAACTACATAGTAGTACGTACTTCCATTGCTAACATTCGTGTCGGTAAATCTTGTATCCGTACCCGTTGCGATGCTTGTATAAGGGCCACCAGAAGTAGTTGAACGCTTGATGTTGTAACTAAAATTCTGGATAGGGTCCCATTCGATGATATTTTTAGCATCACCTGCTGCCACAATAAGATTGTTTACGATAGTATATACCGTTAGGGTTATTGTTTGTGAACCTGAAATGCTGCCGTTGGAAGCGGTTAAAGCCACAGAAAAAGTACCATACTCAGTAGGCGTACCAGATATTACACCAGTGGTAGTATTTAAACTTAGTCCTGCTGGCAGGCCAGTTGCAGTAAAGCTGTTTAATGAGGCATTATTGGTAATGGTATAAGTAAATGGTGTGCCCATTACGGCAGTCGGCTGAGTATCATTTGTGATTACAACCGTTAAAACTTGCGTTTGAGATGGGGCTGGCGCGTAAACATTATCTCCTGCTTGCGAAGCAGTAATCGTTGCAGTTCCGGTACCAACAATATGAACTTTGCCACTAACTATAGTTGCAACTGATTCATCCGAACTGGTGTATGTTGCTGCAAGTCCTGAAGAAGCGGTAGCAGAAGGATTAAAATCCGCATCGCCAAGTAGTTTAGTTCCAATTGCAACAAAATTAATGGTCTGTGCTTGCTTAACCGTTAAAACCTGTGTTTGCGATTGTGCTGGCCAGTAAAGCTCATTTCCAGGCTGTGAAGCAGTAATGGTTGTAGTTCCGGCAGCAACAATATGAACTTTGCCATTTACGATGCTTGCAACCGATGCATTCGAGCTCGTGTAGCTTACCGGAAGGCCCGAAGAAGTGGTAGCCGGCTCAAAATCCGCGTCACCCGTTGCTTTTTCAGCAGTAGCAGCCAAAGTGATTGTTTGGCTTAAATAACTTGCAGCAATCTCTGATGCACTTAAAGCCCTGCCGAATATTTTAAAGTCATCAATCGAGCCTTTGAACAATGGATCATTAAACTGTGATTTGCCCAGATAATTCAAATTAGTGCTTCCGATAGTAGCAGGCTTGATAGTTACGCCGGTATTTGTGGCAACTAAAGCTCCGTTGATATACATACTGCATGTATTTCCGGATTGGGTAATAGCAAAATGCGTCCAGGTATTTAGTGGCAGGGTATAATTAAAGTTTACCTGCTGCTCTGACCCCCCATTCTTAATGGCGTAGCGCATAACATTAGCGGTTCCGGGCTGGATGGATAAAAACATATACTTGCTGGTGCCGGTACCAAAGTCGAATACACGCATCCAATTGGTTTTAACATCCATTCTTACCCAAGTAGATATGGTAAAGTCATTTAGAGTGCTTACAATGCCCGTTGGTAAAGTAGCATAAGAGGTAGAAGTTCCGTCCAGCTTAAGCGCAGTGCCTGTACGGCCGGTATCACGGGTTGCAGTTGCCTGCAAGGTACCATGATTAGTTCCCCAGGTATCCGTTGCCTGTGTTCCGCTTGCCTCATTAAATTTATAATACGTTTGGCCTATGGCACGTGCATCCATTAAAACCACATCGTTTCCGTCGCCACCTATATACGTAATGATGAAGTTATAACCACCCACAGCAATGGTAGCCCATTCAGGCAAACCATTAAAAGTACCTGTTACTGCGGTCGCTCCGGTATTGTCAATAAGGGTATAGTAAGTTCCGAAAGGCAAGGTTCCAGCAACACCGGTTAGGGTTAAGTTCGGGCTGCTATCCAGAGTTACACCCGTTACAATGATTTTATCTGCAGTAGTATCTCCAAGATTAAGTTCTGCCTGATAGGTTGCATCGGCCTTTAAGGTAAGAGCTCCTATCTTCAGCGTACCAATGCCCAGATTTCCTGGCTCCAAAACAGCACCAAGCCCCGTTCCGGTACCAATGGTTGCAGAGCCGGTACTTTTTCCTGTTCCGCCAAATGCACCCTCTTGCACAATTACAGCGCTGGCAAAGGCTCCACTGGTTGGATTATTGTTTAACAGGAATTTTCCTTTTTTTACTGTCGTTGTACCGCCATAGGTATGGTTTCCGCTGAAGATCAAATTTCCTGTACCAACTTTCTCTACATTTAAGAAGTTAGCAAAGGTACCACTGAAATTAGTATTGGTATTTAATGCACCGATGCTGATAATAGGAGAGCCTCCTGCATTATTGCGGAGATATCCCCTTCCTGAAAGTCCACCAAAATGCAGTGTACCTGACGAAAACTGAATGCTGTGACAATCAACGCCATTCGCATCCAATAACCAATGAGCATTGGCACTTCCCGCTTGCGGCACTTCAAAACGCACACGCTGATTGCCGCTGCGGAGTTTCGATATAAATGTCCCTGTAAATCCGCTGTTATCTCCGTAAAGGTGCAAACCTGCGTAGGTATTACCATCATGCTCAAGGGTACCAGTTCCAAGCAGCTTTCCCCTAAGGTTTAAGGCATAGCTGGTTTCATACATATAGCTTCTCTTGCCAGCAGTAACCTCAATATCATTGTAAATGGTAGCATCGCCCCACTCAGAATATAATGCACCTCCGTTCAATATAATTTTTCCTGTTCCCAATGGGCCAGCTGTTGGCGCACTCTGGGTTCCAGTTCCGATACCGGCTATTCCAATCCCATTTTTTGGAGGCCAGCCGCCGCTGTTTCCATTGATGGTAGTCCCGCCAGAATAATTATTCGCTCCTGAAATAAAGAGCAGGCGTCCTCCTGTTTTTAAAAGGCTTCCTGTACCGCTGATGAGGCCTGACAGGTAAATATCCTCAGTATTGGTATTCACATTCAGCGGGCTGTTTAAAACCAAGGGTGTACTTATAGTCTGTTTGATTGAAGAGTTGTTGACAAGGTCGTTCTTCAATGTGATACTGTTGCCACTGATAGTATATGAGTTCGCATCAACTTCGAAAAGAATCTTTGAAGCTACCAGGCCTGTGATATCATTGGTTAAAATGGTATCGCTTGCTGCGCTGAATGTTAAAATGGCCGGGTTTACCGGAAGTGAATTTTCAACCCAGTTTGCTGCCAGGTTCAGATTGGTGGCAACCGGTGTTGGGCTCCAGGTACGGGTGCTTGCACCCGGTACCCCGAATGCTTCGGCTGAATTAGCACTTTCCAGGGTATTGCCCATAGAAGATACTACATAATAATAAGGGCTTCCGCTGGTAACGTTGGTATCTGTATAGCTGGTGGTTGAGACCGTAGCTATAAGCGTATACGGCCCGCCGCTTACAGTACCTCTTTTTACTTTATAGGTTAAAGCACCAGATGCTGTATTCCAGCTCAAGCCGATTGAATTGCTGTTATTAACTACTACTGGTGTTGTTGGCACTGCTGGTGGCACTGAGGCAGAAACCACATTGGAATTTCCGCTTTCCAGGGTTCCGGCTAAAGCAGTTACCACATAGTAATTGCTTACCTCGGGCTGTGGGCTGGCATCAATAAAGGATGTTCCGACGATGCCTGTTTGTATGGCAGTAAAAGGGCCGCCGGATGAAAGGGACCTCTTTACCGTGTAGCTGCTGGCATTAGTTACCGCTGGCCATGAAATACTTATACGGGTAACATTATTTACGGCCGCAGTTACTCCTGATGGAGCAGCAGGAGCTACATTATTGGTTGCATTAAGGATTAAAGTGGCTGTCCCTGTGCCGCTTGCATTAGTAGCTCCCAAAGTAACCACTGATTGTCCCATTGCCGTTGGTGTACCGGAAATAAGCCCGGTAGAGGTATTAATACTTAATCCTGCCGGCAAGCCAGTGGCATTATAGGAAGATGGGCTGGCACTTGCAGTGATGTTATAGCTGAAGGACGTACCTAAGATAGCTGCGGCTGTGGTAGCGCTGCTGATCTCCGGAGATCCGGTGGGTGCGGTCTGGCTAAAGGCCACATTACTGAACGTCGCGGTGTTCAACGCTGAACTGTTGTTAGAGACGGTATAAAATCCCGCATACAAGTTTGTCGGGAAACCTGTTGCTGAATAGGCACAACCAATATTGGTCCAATTAGTACCATCCTGCGAATGATACGTAAATATGCGGGTTCCTACACGCTCAATTTTTAGCCACCAGGGTGCTTTGGGTTGCCAATGCTTCCCTACACCGCCTGTAGCGGCAAGGTAAATATCCCAAAAAGCAGAACCGGGTGTCAGCGATTCGCGCAGCATGACGCCGCAGCCTCCACTAATTGGCGACACACTGTTAACTTTTACGACCAGGCCGGCATCGCCACTAACTTTTTTGAAATTGAAATTAAAAGCATTACTGGTGGAAGTTCCGGCACCTTTAAGTGTCCAAACTCCGTTACTGTATGACGCGCTGCCTGCCAGTCCGGTATTACCGATATCCATATTAGTGAGGTTGCTTACCGGTTGCACATGATCGGCAGGGTAATACACCTGCGGCAAAGTAACTGCCGTAGAAGTATCGGATGATTTCAGGTATAAGAAATCGCCACCGGCACCACCCAAAGCAGCCCGCATCCGGTCGGTTTGAGGGGTAAGTATCCCCTTACGTACCTTATAAGCGCTGTAAATTAGATTGGTCATATCGCCCACCCTTGCTCCGGGGGCAATCCCCCAGTTGGTCCAATAACTGGCATAACCTCCAAAGGGAATATAGGTCATGGTAGCTCCATCAAAGGCGTACTTATGATACAACTCGCCGATAGCCAATACCCGGTTATCCAACTCGGCAAACATATCTACCTTTTGCTTGTAGGCAACTTCTGCGCCCCAGGCCAGGGCTGCAGCCTGCACACGCCAGTGGTCGTCGCGGCCGGTATCTCCTACTTCGCCATTGGGCAGGGAGTTGCGCATACCTCCTCCTGCATCCATCCTGTACACTTCAATCGACTGATTAAATTTGGTGACATCATTACAAAAAACCGATGCGGCAAGGGCTATTTTTAGCTGAATAGCACCTTTGTTCTGGTCGCGTAATGGATTAGGCACCCAGGAAGTCGGAAATAAGACTTGAGAAAAGTAATTTTCTACATGTTGTGTATTGGCTGCGGTCCAGCCGGGAAAGGTATAGCGAAGTATCTCTGCACCTGTACCCCAATACTGAGCATAGTCGCCAATATCCAGCATAGATTCATTGCCACCCCAAACAGTATTGGTAACCGCCCAGGCATCCAGCATATTGGTGGCTTTACGGGCATAAGCACTATCCCCTGTAAAAACATACATGAAGGCTAAGTTATGGATAGCCTGCATGTCGCTCTTCCACTGGGTGTTGTTTAGGTTCGGTGCCCGGGTTACCGTAGCAAATGGCCCCTGCATCCCATAGCTGAGCTTAGACCTGGAATCATTTTTAAATGCATTGTAAGCTGAAAGCCAGGGTTCCTGTGTAATGTTGGCTTTCAACTGATTGAGATCGGTTTGGGTAAAAGGTATGCCCGGGTGGACAAAGGTTTGAGCATCTGATGTTTTGGGGCTCATTAGGACAAGCATACCCAAAAAAATGATGGTCAGATTTTCTTTCGAAATCAGCCGTAGCTGCCGAAGTAAAGTTTTCCTCATAGAATTAAGAGTTAAATTGGTTTATAATAGTCTAATTCTTGGAGTAGGTTGTATGATAGACACTTATATTTACTTTTTATACTCTAAGGAAAATTTTTATTGCTTTTTTAAGTCCACTGGAAGAAATATTTAATTCTTATGCAAGGACTGAGTCCCTAAGAGCTACAACGAGGTCTCGGAGCAGTTAAACGATACCATACTAATCAATTTATTAAGTTCTTCATTACATCTTTTTACCAGGCTTTAACTAAGAGCGAATCTTTATCCAAAAACCTACGGATATTCTTTTGTTACATTCTAACTAGTTTATTTTGAGGGTATTGATGATTTATTATCCCACCCAAAACATACAAGTGCTGTTTTTCCGTCTGAAGCCTTAAGTGATATTAGTAAGGTTAATAAATTGTTATAGTTGTTACTGGTTTTGTTTGGGGCAATAAATACTTTCTGCCGTGTAAAACTTTTTTCACCAAGCGTTGTAAATTAAATGATAGCATGTAAGGGAGTATCCTAAAAAGAAGTCTAATTTATAATGGGTTGAATATTAGATAAGTAAGGTTGGCGGGTGGTGTTTACATGCATGCAAAGCAAGTCCTTATGGAGAGATCTAATTTTCACCTTAATCAATGCGCGTGGGTAAGGCTGGTTTTCGTCGGCGTGTTTTTGACTTGGCAGCCTTTTTCTGCCTGGGCGCAAATACCTAAGGAGCTCGCGGTAAATTCCGATTATAAAAAACTAACTGTGGAGGAATTAATGAATATCGAGGTTATTTCGGTGACAAAAATTCCAGAGAAACTCAGTGAGGTGGCTTCTGCTATACAAGTAATTACTCAGCAAGACATTCAGCGCTCTGCTGCTACAAGTATTCCAGAGGCATTGCGTTTAGCGCCTAACTTACAGGTTGCACAGTTAAGCTCACAACATTGGATCATCAGTGCGCGCGGGTTTAACTGGATTTATGCCAATAAACTTTTAGTGATGATTGATGGCCGTACAGTATATAGCCCTTTGTTTGCCGGCGTTTTTTGGGACGCCCAGAACTTGTTGCTCGAAAACGTTGAACGTATTGAAGTGATTAGTGGTCCGGGAGGTACGTTGTGGGGCGCCAATGCTGTAAATGGAGTAATTAATATCATCACCAAACATTCTGGAGACACCAAAGGAATATATGTTTCTGCAGGGCTGGGCTCATCGCTTCGGCAGATGGCAGAAACCAGGCTAGGTGGACACATTGGCTCAAAATTTTCGTACCGTGCTTATGGAACCTATAATAATAGGAACCACACTTACATTAGCGGGGCTGCAGATAATAAAGATAAATGGAGTTTTGGGCAGGGTGGTTTCAGATTAGACTGGAATGCCTCAGCTTCGAATAGTATATCGTTGCATGGCAATTCATATAATGGCGGAGATGGCTTAGAGCCAAAGGCTCGTTCTATTGACGGGCAGAACGTTATGGCTAAGTGGAGTCATGCTTTTTCGAATACGTCCAGCTTGACGGTACAAGGATATTTCGACCGCACCTGGAGGAGGGATGTCCCTGGCACTATTAATGATCAGCTTAAGACCTACGACCTAGATGTTCAGCATCAGTTTGGCCTTGGTACCCGGCAGCGTTTTTTATGGGGTTTGGGTTATAGGATAATGGATGATGAAAGCCAGCACAGTACTATTTTTGTAGGGTTGGTTCCAGAAAGTAGAACCATGCATCTTTTTAGTAGTTTCATTCAGGATGAAATAACTTTCTTTTCTGGACTGTTTAAAGTTACACTGGGTACAAAACTTCAGCATAATCACTTTTCAGGGTTTGACATTCAGCCTAGTTCCCGATTTTCCTGGTTTGTCAATTCAAAAAATACAGTGTGGGCGGCAGTATCGCGGGCTGTTCGTGCTCCAAGCCGTATGGATGTTGATTATCATATTCCAACATATAAGGTTCCGCCTAACCAGCCAAGTGTAGATGGGGGGCCTAATTTCAGATCGGAAAAGGTGACGGCCTATGAGTTGGGATACCGGATGCAGCCAAATACTAAATTATCTTTCTCGTTAGCAACTTTCTTTAATAATATAGATGATTTATATAGCGTGGAAGCTTTGCCCGGAACCTTAACATACCAAATTCAAAATGGGAGCAGAGGGGAAGCATATGGTTTTGAATTTTCGGGGAATTACCAATTAAGCAACAATTGGCGCTTACGTGGCGGCTACACTTATTTTGATAAGACATTGTGGCGAAAACCAGGAAATGTGTCTGCGGAAGCAGTTTTGACTAATCTGGGCAGCGATGCTAAACATCAGGTAATGCTTCAGTCGATAATGGATTTGCCGGGTAATTTTCAGGTGGATTTAACGGGCAGATATATCGATTCTTTACCCGCTACCCAGTATTATAAAACGGTACCTTCTTATTACTCAATGGATGCGCGCTTGGCATGGCATTATAAAAACAGGCTTGAAGTTTCGGCCGTTGGGCAAAACCTTTTAAAGGAGAGGCATGTAGAGTTTGCAGGGGTCGAAATTCCAAGAAGTATTTATGGAAGGGTAACATGGCGGTATTAAGAAAAATAAAACATCGTTTGTTGGATAGTTTGATAAGTCCAGCCAGATATTTTATCGGGGTGTCCTTCATTTTACTAACTGTTGGCATGGTGCAACCAAGGGTCATCCCTTCTAAGGAGTACCAGATTAAGGCTGTCTTTTTATACAATTTTACCCAGTTTGTAGAGTGGCCTGTTAGTTCTTTTAATGAAGCAGAATCGCCTTTGGTTATTGGCGTACTTGGTAAAAATCCTTTTGGTACTTATCTGAGTGAAACCGTTCGCGATGAGAAAATAAACGGGCATCCGCTTATGGTAAAGTATTATTCTAAAGCAGAAGATGCTGAAGGCTGTCACATTCTTTTTGTAAACCAACCCAAGACAACCGATCTGAAAAAACTTTTATCCCAGTTAAAAAGCCGAAGTGTCCTCACCGTGAGTGATGCTTCAAGTTTTATTCAAGATGGTGGCATGATTCAATTTTTAACCAAGAGCAATAAAATCAGGCTTTTAATTAATTCGGAAATGGCAAAGACTTCAGGCTTAACTATCAGTTCAAAGCTGCTTCGTTTATCAGAATAACAACCAAAAACCGACTAATGATATTAAAAAACACACCAATTCGACGAAAGTTAATGGCGGTTATTTTGCTAATAAGCGGTGCCGTGTTGCTATTGACGTGTGCTGCCTTTGTTGCTTATGAGTATTTCACCTTTCGAAAACACATGATCAACCAGGTTTCTACACTTGGTGAAATTATTGCCGATAACAGCACTGCAGCTTTGGCTTTCGACAGTCAGGATGATGCTAATCAAATTCTGGCTGCGCTGGATGCTGAGCCTCATATAGTAGCTGCGGGACTTTACGATGAGGAGGGACATTTATTTGCTCACTACCCTGATCGTTTACCATTACAGAGCCTTCCAGCTGCTTCTGTCAGGAAGGAGTTTTTTTTCGAGAACGGTTACCTGCACGGCTTTTTACCGGTAATGCAGTCTAACAAGAAATTAGGTTCACTGTACTTAAGGTCAAATATGGATGCAGTGTATGCGCGTTTTAAGCTATATGGGCAGATTGCTGCTTTGGTAGTTGCAGTATGTATTTTATTGGCTTATTTTCTTTCCCGGGTTCTGCAAAAAGGTATCTCCGACCCGATACTTTCTCTTGCTGAAACAGCTCAGGCAGTATCATCAAAGCAGGATTATTCTCTAAGAGCTCCAAAATTTGGCGAAGATGAAATTGGCTTTCTCACTGATGACTTTAACCAAATGCTGGAACGTATTCAGCGCCAGAATCAGGAGATTGTATCTTTTAACCAAAAATTGGAGCAAAAGGTGGAAGAACGTACTATGCAGCTGGCAGAAGCAAATAAAGAGCTGGAATCATTTTCTTATTCGGTGTCGCATGATTTACGGGCCCCTCTCAGAGCCGTAAATGGTTATGCAAAAATTCTGGAAGAGGATTTTGGGACTGTACTTGATGATGAAGGCCGCAGGTTGCTTACCGTGGTTCAGGAAAACGCCAAGCGAATGGGGCTTTTAATTGACGATTTACTTTCTTTTTCCAGGTTGGGCCGCAAAGACATAATGAAGTCCTATGTCGATATGGATGGGCTTGTTAAATCGGTAAAGGACGACATCGAGAAATCAACGCCTCACCGGGCCAGGGTAATAATCCATCCGCTTAATCCTTTGGTGGCCGACCGCTCATTGATAAACCAGGTGATGGTGAACTTATTATCCAATGCGATTAAATATTCCTCAGGGGCTGAAAGTCCGGTGGTGGAAATAAAATCATATAAAGAAGACGGAGAAGTTGTTTATGAAGTGAAGGATAACGGCGCCGGTTTCAACAACCTGTACGTAGATAAGTTATTTGGAGTATTTCAACGCTTGCATTCAAATGAAGAGTTTGAAGGTACAGGTGTAGGACTTGCGCTGGTAAAGCGTATAATAACAAAGCATGGAGGAAGGGTGTGGGCTAATGGCGAGGTAAACAAAGGCGCTACATTTTATTTTAGTTTGCCTGAAAATTAATGGACATAATTCATGGAAAAAGGAAATGAGATAGAAATTCTTCTGGTTGAAGACAACCTAAACGATGCCGAGCTAACTATAAGGGCCTTGCGCAAACACAACATGGCAAACAACATACTGCACCTAAAGGACGGAGCTGCTGCGCTTGATTTTTTGTTCGGCACGGGCGAGTTTCAGCATAGAGATGCAGTTAATAATAAGCCGAAAGTAATTTTGCTTGACCTTAAAATGCCCAAGGTTAATGGGCTTGAAGTGCTTGAAAAAATTAAGTCGGAGGAATTAACCAGTACTATTCCGGTAGTAATTTTAACATCTTCTAAAGAACATCCCGACGTAGAAAAGTGTTATGCTTTGGGCGCAAATAGCTACATCGTAAAACCAGTAGAGTTCGATAGCTTCTTAAAGGCGGTTTCTGATTTAGGCTTCTACTGGCTGCTTCTAAATCATTCGCCTGCATAAACCTAAATAATAAGGATGAACAAGGTAATTAATATACTCCACCTGGAAGACCTGCCTTCTGATGCCGGCCTAATTGAACGTATATTACGTAAAGGCAACTTCGAGTTCGACCTGAGGCTTGTAGAAACACGTGAAGGCTTTGAGGCTGCATTGGATAGCCTGGTGCCAGATATTGTTCTTTCGGACCATTCTTTACCATCGTTTGACTCTTTTGGAGCTCTTTCAATTTTGAAGGAAAGGAAGCTGAATATCCCGTTCATCCTCATTACTGCCACTATATCTGAAGAATTTGCTGTCGATGTGATGAAGCATGGGGCGGATGATTATATTCTTAAAGACCGGCTCGAACGTCTTCCTAGCGCTGTTTTGCAGGCTATTGACAAGAAACAGCTGGAAGTGATGCATCAAAAATCTCTGGAAGAAATTATAGCAAATGAGGCTTTATTAAAAGAGACCGAGCATCTGGCCAACATCGGAAGTTTTAAGATAAACTTGCTTAACAACACGGAGCAATGGTCTGAGCAGCTTTATGAAATTCTAGATTACTCACCTACAGAAACAGAGCCATCCTTAATACACTTGTTAAACCGGGTCCATAAAAAAGATTTTGAACGGGTGAGGGATGCTTTTGGCAATATAATGAAGTCGCCGGCTGCCATACAGCTCGATTACAAGATTGTAAACGAATCGCGAACCAGGATAAAATATATACACTCAGAGCTGTGGGTTAGAAGCAATGAGAAGAAGGAAGCGGTAATGATTACCGGTTTTATTCAGGATGTGACGGCAACAAAAAAAGCTGAAGAGAAAATAATTAAAGCCCACCGCTTGTACGCCTTTATTAGCCAGGTGAACCAAAGCATTATACATGCGGTTGACGAACGTACTGTTTTCAGGGAAGTGTGTAGTATTGCAGTAACTACCGGAAAGTTTGGAATGGCTTGGGTTGGAGAGGTTAATTTAGAACGAAAAAAGATAAACCTGATAGAAGAATGCGGGGCCAAGGAAGGTGATGTGGAAAGATTTACAGATGTATCATATGAGAATAACGGGCCGAAAGAATATGTTGTTAAAGTAGGCTCTTACTATGTCTGTAATGATATTGAAAGGGATCCAATGATGGCCAATTCGCGGTCGTTTGCATCAGCCCGCGGCTTTGGTTCCTGCATCATGCTTCCTATGAAGAAGAATGATACCCTTTATGGAATCTTTAGCCTGTATTCTGGCGAGACCAATTTTTTCGATTTTGAAGAGATTAAATTGCTGGAGGAAGTGCTTGGAAATATTTCATTTGCACTTGATGGCTTCGAAAAAGAAAAGCAACGACAAGAGGCCGTAGAGAAGCTGGCTAATAGTGAAGCTATTTTAAAGGAGGCGCAGACAATAGCACATATTGGAAACTGGCAATTGAACCTCATTACAGGAGAATGTATCTGGTCTGAAGAAACCTGCAAAATATACGGCTTGCCTATTTCCGAAAATATTCAAAACTACGAGTCATGGTTGTCATTTATTCATCCGGAAGACCTTGAAGAAGTAAAGGAGCTTGCTCAGCAGGCTATGGAAAAATCTCGGAATTTCTCCTTCTTCCATAGGATTCTCAGGAGAGATAATACCTTAAGGTACCTGCAGACCCAAGGTCAGTTTCGATATTTAAAGGGCAAAGCTGTAACATTAAATGGCGTTGCACATGATATAACCGAAGAGAAAATTGCTGAATTAGCACAGCGAAAAAATGAGATTTACCTGCAGGGAATTCTCGATTCTACCGACAACGGGATTTTAGCCGTAGACAATGATAATAACCTTATAAATGTTAATAATCGCTTCATTGAGATGTGGAGCATCCCGCCAGAAATGTTGAATGGAAAGGGCGATGTTTTAGCCTATGTAAATTCGCAATTGGATGGTTCTGAGGGGATTATTTCCGGCGAAAGCAGCCTGAATAGTTCTGCCGGCCCAGGCTCTGATATTTTGCAGTTAAAGGATGGGCGGGTGTATGAGCGTTTTGCCAACCCACTTATTCTTAATAATGAATTTGTGGGGCGGGTATGGTCGTTTAAAGACATTAGTGAGAGAAGAAAGCATATACAGGAGATAGAAGACAGAAACACTCGTTTAAATGAAATTGCCTGGATTCAATCGCATGTAGTAAGAGCACCTTTATCTCGAATAATGGGCTTAATAGAGATGACCAAAAAGAACTATGAGGCGGGAGCGATTAAGCCAGAGCTGTTAAATCATCTATTTAATTCGGCTATTGAGCTGGATGACATAATCAGGTCTATAGTGGATAAAACCGAAACTGTATTTAACGTTAAACATCCGGAAGAAGACCCGCCGGCATCAGCTGTTAATAATGTCGTTGATTAATGAAATCTGCCGGATTCGTTCGCAGGTTTCAATATTAAGTGGTTTTTCGATGTAATCAATTACATGTGAATAACCCTGGGCCTTAATTCGGTCTTCGTAATCAATTGAGGAGGTTACTATGATAACAAAGATCTGATCGGAATAAGGCCTCTGCTCAACGGCGTCCAGAAATTGCCATCCATTCATTACAGGCATGTTTATATCCAGTAGTATAAGGTAATAATCATCTGCGTTATGTTCGGCATCTAAATACTCGAGCGCCTTTGTGGCCTCTTCGAAACCTAAAGTTGAAGGAGCCAGGCCGCTGTCTGTAACATTGCAATCATGCAATAAAAGAAAAATCTCGTCATCATCAACCACTAATACTTTTAAGTCCATAGTTCTAAAATGTAAAGGTTATAGGCTTTGGAAGCCGCTCTAATATATTTATATAAATACTTTCCTTAAAGTAAAGTTTGCAAATACTGCCCTATTTTTTTTAATCTGAGTTGAAAAAAATACTTTGCTTGCTTGGTTCGTTACTGGATGGTTAAAATGGTTTTTAGAGATGTTCACCAAAAAATACGTTTTCACAGAAATGAGTTTTGATATCCCGGCTTTGTTTCGGTCCAAAGAAAGGGCGTTAGAAAGGTATTCCCTTGCCAGATATAATTTTGAAAGCATTTGATATGATTTTTAAGCCCCCATCAGAGGTATAGCTATAATTTGGCGCTACGAATTTTACCGCTGTATTGGTAAGATTTCGGAGTGGCTGAAACCAGCTACGGATAAACTAATCACAAAAATGAAACTATCTATTTTGAGGGGAATTCTGGTTGCCGGTATTTGTGCTGCCACGGCTTTGATGGGCTGCAAATCAGAAAAAGGAGATGTGAAAAATGACACTGGCAACAATCCGCCACCGGCAAACACATTAAACTGTATAGCTCAATTTGAGCAAACAGACTATAGCATTTACAGGCTTACGGATGATGCCGTTCGCATTGGCGACGTAATGCCCTATTTCGATAGCGAGTCTAACCAGTTTAATGTATTCTTTTTAAAGGATATCTGGAATGATGCTAGCCATAGAAGGCATCCCTGGTATGGCTTAAAAACGGATAATTTTTATTCGTATTCAAGCCTTTCGGCAGGCGAAATTTTAAGTTGCAGTGATCAGCCTTGCAGTCAGGATTACGCCTTGGGGACTGGCTCAATTATAAAGGCAAATTCAACTTGCTATGCCTTTTATACAGGCCATAATCCTAATTATCCTTCATCTTGCGTAACAACTAAGGAAGGTATTATGCTGGCTACATCATCTTCCCTAAATTCAAACTTCACAAAAAACACGTCCTTTGCTACTATTTATGCCCCGGCCGGGCAAGGCTATGATACGAACGATAATTTCCGAGACCCTTATGTTTTTTATGACGAGGCGAGCTCGAGGTATTACATGATTATTGCTGCCCGAAAAAATGTTGGAGGAACCTGGAAAGGCGTTGTTGCTTACTACACCTCAAGCAACCTAAGCAGTTGGGCCTATGAGGGCGTTTTATACGACGGTGGTTTCGATAATTTCTTCATGCTGGAAACTCCCGAGATTTTTAAAATAGGCTCTACCTTTTATCTCTTATTCTCTGATATAAATTCTAAAAACCTTTACTACCGCAAGTCATCTTCTCTAACTGGCCCATGGGTAAAGCCCGCCGGAAATGACAGGTTTGAGGGAAAAGGGATTTACGCAGCTAAAACTGCCGGCAACGCTTCGGGCGATCGGTATCTTTTCGGCTGGACTTATGTTCAGGAGAATAACTCAGATGCGGGCAATGCCCTTTGGGGAGGAAACCTGGTCGCCCACAAAATATACCCAAAAGCCAATGGCGACCTCGCTGTGGCAATTCCACCAAGCTTGAAAACTTATCTGGAAGGGCAAAACCATACTATGGTGAAAAATAGCCAGGTTGGTAACGTTACCAACACACAATCGGGCAAACACTCTTACAATCTGGTAAGCTCGGCGGCGTTTGATATCAGCAACGTAATTTTTGAGCCAATAAGCCTGCCTCGTTTTAAAATTAATGCAACGGTTTCTTACACAGCTTCTTCCAAAGATTTTGGCTTTATGATAGGCGCCTGCGATGCAACCAATGATTTTTACAGCCTAAGGTTTATTCCATCGCAAAACAGGTTTAGCCTGGATAAAAAGAGCAGGGCTTTAATAACATCAAGCACCATTGCTGCTACGGATGTGCCTTTAACACTCAGCCCCAATACCAACTATTCGGTTCAGATAGTAATAGAAAATTCCATGCTTGTGGTATACATTAATGATGAAGTGGCTTTAAGCACCCGAGTTTATAAGGCCAGCAATACCAACTGGGGCGTTTTTGCCGATAATAGTAATGCTACGTTCAGTAACATCACCATAACAAAACCTTAAGGTAAAACCATCATATAGAGCTATAATAGCGATTGCTAATACTGAGGTGCCGTTCATTTGCTAAACTATGGACGGCTTTTTTTATGGTTAAGGTTTGAATATTAACCCTTAACAGGTTATAGTGGAGTTGTTTGTATCTTGTTCATTATTAAATGGTTGCATATTTTACGTGACATATGCTAACCCGTTAAAGCGCAGTGAAGGGTATCTATTGCCGTCTGCTTTAGCAGACGGGTAAGAAATGTATAAAGAAGTGGCTTTAGCCGCATTAATATGGCTAAAGCCACTTCTATGTCTCTAATAGTCCGTTGGCTGAAGCCCAATGTCGTTAAGTTAAGGTTAATGGAGCTCGATAGTTAGGCGATTTGTAAGGGTGAAATGGGCTTTCTCGCCCTCCGGGAGAGATGCCGTAAGGCAGAGAGGGTAGCACATTTTACAAGATTTTTCCAACATTCCTTAACTAAACGACATTGGGCCGAAGCCAACGGCAATAGAAATCCTGGTTAAGTGGTTGGTGGGGACACCAACCACGGCAAAGAGATCTTAAGCGCTTTATATCAGGCGTGCTAAGATTCCTCCTGTCGTCGGAATGACAAAGTGTGTTAGCTTGCTTTACGCCAGATGTCATCTCTATATTCTGTTTGGCAAAGTCTCATATTCAAAACGGCTAAAATGTAAGTCAAGCTTTCCCTTAATTATAATCCAAGGGCTATAAACCTTCAAGATGCGTTCAAAATGGCGTTTTACATTAATCCTGGCTCTTAAAAAATCCATTGTAACCAATGCAATAATTTTGAAGGTTTATGATATAATTTCAAATAGGTAAAAAATACAATTAATTGTAAAAGTGCCTTCATGGTGATGGAAATGCGGTTTTTTGCGTGTTTAAATACTTAACGATATTGATATAATATCAAAATCAGCCACGAGAGAATGTCTGTAACTTGGTTTCAGTAAACCATCAAGAAACCCAATTATCCTAATAAACCAAAACCTAGGATTTCTTTTAGGGGACAGAAACAGACGGCGCTCCATTGTTTAAATCCATTAGCGCCGTGTTAAAATGCTAGTAGTTGCATCAAACTAAAAACAGATATATGATATAATAAATTCAGTACACAACCAATTATTCAGAACAAGCACCAATTAAATTAACTAACCCAATTAAGAATTATGAGAAGATTAATAGTACTAGTTCCCTTACTGTTAGCCTTATTAAATGTTTCTGCCCAGGAACTTAAGGTAACAGGAAAGGTAACTTCAAAACCAGGCAACGAGCCGCTTATAGGCGCTTCGGTTGTTATACAGGAGACCGGAAAAGCCACTTCTACCAATGTAGAGGGCATGTTTTCCATTCAGGCACAAACGGGGCAAACGCTAAAAGTTTCTTATTTCGGTATGGAAACCGCGAGGGTGAAAATCACATCAGCAGGGCCAATAACAATTCAATTGGCGGAAGATACCAAGCTACTTGAGGAGGTTGTTGTAACCGGATACCAGTCAGAACGCAAGAAAGATTTAATAGGGGCAGTTTCGGTTTTGAAAATGGATGAAGCTTTAAAAGAAACCAATGCTAACCTGTTAACATCAGTTCAGGGAAGGATTTCGGGAGTGAGCATCTCAACCGACGGTGCGCCGGGTTCTAATGCAACCATCAATATTCGTGGCTTGGGAAGTTTGAAAAACAATGCCCCACTTTTTATTATCGATGGAATGCCTGCTAACGACATCAACGGTATTAGTCCGAACGATATATCTTCAATGCAGGTGCTAAAAGATGCTGCTTCAGCGGCGATTTATGGGGCAAGGGCATCAGGCGGCGTGGTAATCATCACTACCAAAAAAGGAAATGCTAAAAACGTAGGAGTAACCTTTGATGCTTTTGCAGGAGTGAAAACGCCGAGAAACTACCTGGATATGCTAAATGCCAGGGAATACGGACAGGTTCTGTTTCAGGCTTTAAGAAACGACGGCTTGCCAACTACTGACGAAATTTATGGCAGTGGCCCTGAACCAGTAATCCCTGCTTTTTTGGATGATGCTAAAACCATCCCTTCGGCAGATGTAGACTACCAAAAGGAAACCTATCGTAGTGCTTTAAACCAATCGTACAATCTTGGGCTTTCTAAAAACGTAGATAATTCGAGCTTTTATTTCGGGTTAAATTATAATAAGGAAGAAGGTTTGGCGGTATTTACCGATTACGAACGTATCAACGCTCGTTTAAACTCAGATTTCAAAGTTTCAAAACGTATTAGCATTGGTGAGAATTTTACGGTATCACGCTTTGGCGGGGTAAACAATCCCGGTGCTCTACCTGCTACCTTGTACCAAATGCCTATCATCCCCGTTAGGGACAACCTGGGTAATTATGGCGGCCCGGTTAAAAACCTCGGCGACCGGCTAAGCCCTATTGGTAACCTGGAGCGTAATAAAGATAACCGTAACCGTTCTTTCAAAACCCTTGGTAATGTATATGCTAACGTAAACCTGTTTAAAGGGCTTAATTACAAATTCCTTTTCGGTGTTGATGCGGTTAATTATCGTGCTTCTGTTTTCAATCCCACTTTTGTGGAAGGCCGTTTCTCTAATACAGAAGCGACCTTAACCGAAAACTCATCTAATGCACTTAACCTCAATGCTACCCATACTTTAGATTACCAATTAAGCAAAGGAAAACACGATTTCAGAGCGCTTGCCGGCTACGAGTGGATTCACAACAAGTTTGAAAATTACAGTGCATCTGCAAGGGGCTTTTTTATCGAAACATCCAATTTTCGGGTGCTGGATGCAGCGAATACTATGTCAGCTGTAAACGGTGGCGGTGCAGAGTTTGCCTTGATTTCCCAGTTTGCCAAGCTAGATTATCAGTTTAATAACAGGTATTTATTCTCATCTACGATCCGCAGAGATGGTTCGTCTCGTTTCGGGCCAGGAAATAAATATGGCGTTTTCCCTGCTGCTTCATTTGGCTGGAGGTTGAGCGAAGAAGATTTCTTTAAGAACACAAGCTTGGGTTCAAAGGTGTCTGATTTAAAACTTCGTTTCTCATGGGGTACAAACGGTAACCAGCAACCCATTGATGATTATTCCTACACTACATCATACAGAAAACAAATTGACTTTTCTAACTACGATGTTACCGGCTCTAATGCTACTGCAAACGTAGGTTACATCACTACCCAAATTGGTAACAGCAACATTAAATGGGAAACATCCATCCAAACCAACGTAGGTATTGATTTAGGTTTATTAAGCAACAGGCTATACCTTACTGCTGATTTCTTTGTAAAAAAGAGTAAAGACCTGATTGTAAACCCTGTTTTAGCAGCTGTTAGTGGCGAAGGAAATGCGCCGTTTATTAACGCAGGAGATGTACGCAATACCGGTTTCGAATTCTTGTTAAGCTATCGTAACGAAAACACCAGCAAGTTTAAATACAATGTTGATTTAACCTTCAGCGCGATTAAGAACAAAGTGATCAGCCTTGGCGAAGATGGACAGGCGGTTTATTTGGGAAGCAAATCTCGTATCATTTCTGGCCAGCCAATCGGCGAATTTTACGGTTACGTAGCCGATGGCTTATTCCGCACACAGGCAGAGGTTGATGCGCATGCCACACAAGTGGGTAAAGGTTTAGGAAGGATTCGCTTTAAGGATGTTAATGGTGATGGTGCTATTACACCAGATGACCGCACAAACATTGGTAGTCCACTGCCTAAGTTTTTCAGCGGATTAAACTTCAATGGTTCATACAAAAACTTTGATTGCTCGCTGTTTTTCGATACTCAGGTGGGCAACAAAATCTGGGATGATAACACATTCAACTACAAATTTCCGCTGTTTGTGGCTAACCACGGCAAGGTATTGTTAGATGCCTGGTCGCCATCAAACCCTGATTCTGATATCCCGGCTTTAACCACCCGCAACACCAACGACGAACAGAGAAACTCTACATTCTTCCTTGGAGATGGCTCTTATTTAAGAATGAAATCAATTGTTCTTGGATATACTTTGCCAAAAAATATCACTTCAAAAGCAAAAATCTCAAAAGCAAGAATCTTTGTACAAGGGCAAAACCTGTTGAATTTTACCAAGTTTGACGGGCTTGATTACGAGGTAGTTGACAACGGAACCCTTGATTATGGCGTGTTAACAGAAGCGGCTTACCCGCATTCAAAATCAGTGTCACTAGGTATAAACGTGGGCTTCTAAGCCAATTAATTTGCGATTATAAACATGAAGAACTTTAAATATATCATAGCTGCGGGAATGGCTTTAATGCTGGGTTCCTGCACCAAGGACCTCGACCAGGCACCAAAAGGGGCTTTGAGGGAAGAGGCTTTAAATACGCCAAAAGCAGCCGAAGGGCTTGTTGTTGCTGCTTACGCGATGATGGACAATGTGTACCAGTCGAACGATTTTGCTCCGATTTCGGCAATTTTCAACCCGGCATCTAACTGGAGCTATAGCGATGTGCGCTCTGGTGATGCTTACAAAGGCGGTGGCGGTACCGGCGATATTGCCCCATTGGGAAATATGGAATTGGGTAACGTAACTGCCGATAACTTCCTGATTGCCCGTAAATGGAGGGCGCTTTATATTGGGGTTTCGAGGTGTAACAAAGCTTTGAAATCATTGAATTCATTGTCGGACGCCGAGTTTCCTTTAAAAGCCCGCCGCATTGCTGAGGTTAGGGTGTTAAGGGCGCATTATTATTTCGACCTTAAACGGAACTTCCGCACCTTCCCATATATTGACGAAAGCGTGCCTCTTGGCGAGGAAGGAAAAGTGCCAAACAACTTAACTGAGCAGCAATTATGGGACAAAATTATTGCCGATATTCAGGCAGGAATCAATATTCCTTATGATGGACAGGACAAAGGGCGCATCAACAAATACGTAGCTTACGCTTATCTTACAAAGGCTTACATGTTTACCAAAAAATATACTGAGGCTTTGGCAAGTGCGAACGAGGTGATCAATTCCGGAAAGTACAGTCTGCTATCCAATCTGGAATCTCTATACTCAGACCCACTGGTGGAGCATAATGGCGAAAACATCCTGGCTATTGAAACCTCTGTAAATGATGGTGCTACACTTAACGGAAACATCGATTGGGGGGATTTGCTAACTTCTCCATCTGGCCCAGCTTATGGTGGTGGCGACGGTTTTCACCGCCCAACTCAAAACCTAGTCAATTCCTTCAAGGTAGACCCTATTACCGGTTTGCCGTTATTGGATACTTACAACAACTCCGACCTTACACCTACCGATGTGACCACTGCTGTTGACCCACGTTTAGACCATGCCATTGGCCGTCCGGGAATTACCTGGAAAGACTTTAAAGGCGAGGTGTATAGCGTAAGCTGGGCTCGTGATGCAAATACGTACGGCCCCTATTCAAAGAAGAAAAATTTGATTTCGCCTAACTCCACTTTGCGTGCTTCCGGTGGTTTCCCATGGGCGAGGGGTGCCCTGAATTTCCCATTCATCAAATATTCTGATGTATTGCTATGGAAAGCAGAAGCCTTGATTGAGCTTAACCAGAATTTAGATGAAGCCCGTGAATTGATCAACCAAGTGCGCACAAGAGCTAAAAACTCTCCGGTGGTTAAAAAACTGGATGGCGTTACTCCGGCTGCTAACTACGTAATTGGCACTTACCCTGCCTTAGGCTGGACCCAAGATTATGCCCGAAAAGCCCTGCGTTTTGAAAGAAGGTTGGAGCTATGCTTAGAAGGCCACCGTTTCTACGATTTGGTTCGCTGGAATGCTGCTACAGATTTCTTAAACAACTACTACCAGACAGAAGGTACCAAAAGGCCTTATCTGGCTGTGGGCAACTTTGTGGCACCAAAACTTAATTACCTGCCTATTCCGCAGGTGGAAGTAGATTTAGCCCGTGGAGGCTTAATTCAAGACCCCAATTATTAAATAATTTAGTTTAACAAGAGGGCAAAGAGCCACAGAGAATGAATTTATTTGTTTAGTCTGTGGCTCTTTTTTGTTATCCATTGCCGTCTGCTTTAACTGACGGACAAAGGCTGAAAGCCCTGAGATATTCTATTGTTCCCGTTGGTTAAAACCAACGGCAAGAGATACAATACAAGCTGTGAATGTGAAATGTGCATTCTGCTTGCCTAACAAATCCCCTTTAAAAACACACATTCATCATGATCAAAAACAAAATTTTTATTCCAATAGCCATCCTCTTTCTCTCGCTCCATGCGAAAGCCCAATACCAATGGAGTTTCGAAAAAGGGAAGGTGCTGGAAGAGAATTCAGGTAAGTTAAAACTCGAGTTTAGCAGCAATCTAAAGGAGCCAGAATTGGTAAAAGGCTTCAAAGGTAGTGCAATTCGTACCGACGGGTATTCCACCTGGTTAAATGCAAGGCTGCCGGCCATAAAAAAGCCTTTCCACTTAAAAGCCTGGTTTGCCCTGGAAACATTTTCAAATGATACTTCGGGCTTCTTTATGTTGAAGGATGCAAAGGGAAATTGGATTTCGGCTTGCGTTGATAAGTTCGGCAAACCCTTAATCGGCTTAAGCTTAAATGGAAAATTAAAATACTATGGAGGTAATGTAAAACTTTCAAACTTCGAATGGATGAATGTGGGCTTGTCGGTAGAAAAAGATAAAGCAGAGCTGATAATCAATGGAGAAAAAACAGTAACAGCACCCTTGGCCACAGCAGATTTTGCAACCGGCTTCAGTAGTTTTACCCTTGGCAAAGACGGCAGCGAAAAGAAAATTTTAATATTCCCAACAAATGCATTAAACGGAATTGTTGATGAAGTTTCACTCGAAACGAAGCCTTACTCATTGGAGGCAGCAAAAGCCGAATTCAAAAAACGAGGAAATGTAAAACCTGATTTAAGTGTAGCCGCCAGCAGGTTTCAAAACGACTTCAATCGCCCTAAATACCACATACTTCCGGCTGCCAACTGGACTAACGAGATGCATGGCTTGATTTATTATAATGGTAGATATCACTTGTTTAACCAGAAAAATGGCGCCAACCTTTTATTAAATACCATTAACTGGGGACATTACAGCAGTCCCGATTTAATTAGCTGGACAGAGCACCGCCCGGCTTTGAGTCCGGAACAGGGTATAGACGAACGAGGCATCTGGTCTGGCCATTCCGTTATTTTTGAAGGCAAGCCAGCGCTGATTTACACAGCAGGTGCTCCAGATATAAACCATGTTGGCCTGGCATTTCCAAAGGATAGCAACCTTATAAGCTGGCAAAAATATTCGGACAATCCCATTGTAAAAGGCCCGCCGACAGGTTATCAACGTACCGATCTCCGCGACCCTTATGTTTGGAAAGAAAATGATACCTGGTACATGATGATTGGCTATGGTGTGGTGGAAGATGGTATAGAAAAAGGCTCACTACTTTTATATAAATCCAAGGATTTTAAGAAATGGGATTTCCTGCATACCCTCTTTACCGGTGATCCGAAAAATGACGATTCCGGCGTGTTTTGGGAAATGCCGGTGTTCTGGAAGATGGATGGAAAGTACATTTTACTGGTAAATAAGGTGCCCTACAAAGGAGTTCCGGCGGTTGCCTTATATTGGGTAGGTGATTTTGTGAATGAAAAATTTGTGCCTGATTTCAAAGTTCCTAAACGCCTCGAGGTAGTAAACCGGCTCCTGTCACCTTCTGTTGCTTTGGATGTGGACGGACGGACAACTGCTATAGCCATCATCCCCGACGAAATTACCGCCGAAGCTGCCTATAAACAAGGTTGGAACCACTTATACAGCATTCCCCGCACCTGGAAATTAAAAGATGGTGAAATTTATCAGCAGCCCCATCCTTCGTTAGAGAAATTAAGGATGGCCGAAATTGCCATTAAAGCGCAGACAATCAAGCCCCCAAATAATCTTTTACTAAGCTCCGGCACACATCAGCTTGAAATTAAAGCGGAGCTAAATACAGGTAGCTCCAAAAAGTTCGGTTTCATTATTGGCAAAAATAAGTCTGGCAGCGAGCAAACCCGTATCTATTACGATTTTGAAAAACAGGAGATGGTAGTGGATGATACGCTGTCAAGTAAAAGGGAACATATTCCATTGAACATTCGTACGGGAAAATACAGCTTGGAACCAAATTCAAAAGTAGATCTGCGTGTGTTTATAGATGGCTCTGTTGTTGAAGTTTTCATTAACGGAAAAGATGCCTTTACAACTCGCTTATTTCCGTTAAGTAAGGAAAGTACCGATGTTGAGCTTTTCGCCGAAGGCGGAGAAATAGACCTCTTAAAAGCGTCGGTATGGCACTTAAAATCAAGTAATAATAAAACCGCGTTTTAATCCTTTCGGGGAAAGTCCTTTGATTTTGGTTGAGCCGTTCTGTGATTTTTCGCAGGGCGGCTTTTTTGTGTATCTATTGCCGACGGGCTGATGGAAGATGAATTTCACATCTCATGCTCATAAAGTTGAACATTAAGAGTCAGTTAAATACAACAAAAGTATGATACGAACGTATTATATTTGTAACTAAATATTAGTTGCATTGGGCAAAATTGAAAAGTTAATTGAGCGATTTCTTAAAGTACCTAAAGATTTTACTTGGGATGAATTAGTTACTCTACTATCGCACTTTGGTTATGAGCCACTAAAAACCAGTAAAACCGGCGGGTCTAGAAGAAAGTTTGTCAATAATAAAAAGGTTATTATAAACTTACATAAACCTCACCCGGAGCCGGAGTTAAAGCAGTATGCAATCAAGCAAGTTATAGAAACACTAAAAGAGCAAGGAGATATTTAAAATGGGTAGTTATCTGAAATATAAAGATTACACTGGTACTGTAGAGTTTAGTGCTGAAGATGAAGTTTTTCATGGTAAAATATTTGGAATAAAGGATTTAGTGACTTTTGAAGGCCGCTCAGTAGAGGAGATCAAACACGCTTTTGAAGAATCTGTAGATGATTATCTTGAAACCTGCAAGGAGATAGGCAAAACGCCGGAGAAATTGTTTAAGGGAAGCTTCAATGTTAGAGTGCCTTCTTCTGTTCATAAAGATGCTGCACTTGTTGCAACTCAATATAATATGTCTCTTAACGATTTTGTAAAGTTGGCACTCACCTATGCCATTAATCATCAGCAGGAATTAAGCAAGGAGCTTCGTATAGTTCATTAAAATAAATGGAGGTTAACTTAAAATAGTTAGCCTCTCAAAATGTTATTCCCAATACAGATGTCCCCATTTCTATAAGGAAGGACCGGCTGAAGCACTTGCAAGTGTATCCATTGCCGTCAGTTTCAACTGACGGGCTCAAGGTAAAAAAAGCCTTGATAATTAAGCTTTTAGTAGATGCCAGTTTCTATTATGCGAGGCAATTAAGGATTATCCAGCAAGGTTAGACACATGTTGACGCGTTCTCCAATATCTTCAAAATACTAACTTCCAAATTTATTACATCACCAATCCTGATCTCCTCCCAGCACCTGCAATAAATTTGAAAATCAACACGATACAAAATTTAATAAAAAAATAAGTTTTGTTGTCAAATTGCTGAAATTCAAAATGTTATGAGATTGGTATTTTAAAGTGCACCATTCCTTAATGCATTTGAAACGATTCTTAAACCCCCGCGGCAGCTTCCCTTATACATTAGTTTCACCAATTATACCTGTTTTCATATCCGGATAGCTTAAAAATCCAGCTGGCCAGTGGTTGCTTATGCGGCTGAAAGGGAGAATTGGAAATAACTAACCCATTAAACAAAACCAAAAAACATGAGAAAAGTAATTTCTACTCTCAGCATGTTCTGTTTTGCCTTTGGTGCAATTGCACAAACGCCGGTTTTTCATTTAAAGTATAATGAAGCCAATGCAACTACTACCACCAAAGAAGAAATCAGTACAGCAAACCTACCTATTGCAAACCAATTTAATAAGCCCGAACGGGTAAGTGGAGTTACCGGTAACGCTTTGCGAACCGATGGCTTTTCTACCTGGATCTCCACCACTAAAAATCTGGGGCTTAACAAATCTATTTCTGTAGAAACATGGATTGCCCTGGAAAGCTATCCTGCTGATGCGGAAACTCCTTATGCTAATTTAACCCCATCATCGATTGTTAATCAGACAGATAGCGACAATGGATTTGCTCTGAATATCAATGCTTTTGGTAAATGGAATTTCACCATCAAGATAGCAGGTACCAAGTATATATGCGAAGCGCCAGGTGTATTTCCATTGTACGATTGGGCCCATGTTGTTGCTGTATTGGATGGCCCTAACGGAAAATTGAAGTTGTACTTAAACGGTGTGCAGGTTGCTTCTTTAAATACTCCGGTTAATGGCAGCATCAGTAGCGCCACAACTCCGCTGCTTATTGGAAAAAGCAATGTGGATAAAATGGATGGAATCTTTCTGATCAACGCCATGAACGCTGCTTTTGACGATACAAAAATTTATACCTCGCCATTGAGCGCAAGTACTATTACTACCGCTTACAATAGTGGACGCAATAGCTTAACCACCACCGGCGAGCAGGCTATTGTGGTAAATGCGTCTCGGTTTTCGACAGATACACAACGTCCATCGTACCATGGCATGCCGCCGGCAAACTGGACCAACGAGCCTCATGGCCTGGTAGAACACAATGGTAAGTATCACCTTTTCTATCAGCGTACCCCTAACGGCCCATACAAAACATTAATGCACTGGGGGCATATGGTAAGTACAGATTTTGTGAACTGGACAAACACTAAAGATGCACTCTGGCCAACACTCGAATGGTCCGCAACTTCGGGCTATGACATGAAAGGGATCTGGTCTGGAGACGTAATTTCGGAAAATGGCGTAGCGCATGCCTTTTACACTGCCGTAAACCACAGCGGCCCATTCAATCCGGGTATTGGCCATGCTACAAGTTCAGATACCGATTTAAAAAACTGGGTGAAAACTAATCCAGTAGTAGACAAGCCAAACGATGCCAACAGCGATATGCGGGACCCTTACCTGTTTAAAGATGGATCAACATGGGTGATGCTGATTGGTGCAAAAATCAATGGCATAGGTGGGCTATTCTGTTTCACATCTACTGATTTAACCAACTGGACTCGTAAAACGGATTTTTGTACGGTTGCTTACAGCCAAATGGACATAGGCTCCGAAGTTTGGGAAATGCCGGTTTTTGAACCTATTGGCGGAAGCAAGTATATCTTAATTGCTAACCCAATTGGAGGCACAGTTGCTAAATACGGACCCAAGTATACTCGCGGTGTCTATTGGATTGGTACTTACACCAACGGACAATTTACCCCGGATTTCACTACCCCTAAAAGTTTGGATTTGATTCCAGGGCACCTTTCTCCAGCTGTAGCACGTAACGCAAGCAATCAATTAACGGCAATTGGTATTGTTGATGAGCGCAGAAACTCGCAAGCGCAGGAAGATGCCGGCTGGTGCCATGTGTTCAGCTTGCCACGTGTTTATTCATTGCTTAGCAACAATCAAACATTGGGGCAGGCTCCGGCTCCTCAAACAACCAGTTTGAGATTTCCGGGAACCCAACAAACTTTGAGCAACCTGAGCGTGAGCTCTACATTTCCACTAATTGTTACTGACGGCGCCAAAACTGAAATTATGGCAAGCCTTAACCCTGCAACAACAGCAACTACTTACGGCATCAACATCCGTAAGTCAAACGATGGCACTGAGGTAACCAAAATCTATTACGATGCGGTAAATAAAAATATCATCCTTGATAAGTCTGCATCTTCATTATCATCTCAGGTGGATACCGAAGACAAAGCGGTTATTACTCAACCTTATGATGAAGCCGCATTTGGAAAGCCAGAGTCCTTTCATGTATTTATAGATAACTCAATAGTTGATGTATTTATAAACGAAAAAGCAGCTTTCTCTTTCCGCATTTACCCAACAAAAATAGATGCTAAAAACATCGAACTATACTCTAGTGGCGGAACAACTACGTTTACAACTGTTAATACCTGGACTACAGGTTCGCAAAATGTTGCTGTTACCGGCTTAAGCTTAAATAAAACCAGTACAGATTTACGCGCAGGCCGCGAAGAAATCCTTGCAGCCACTATAACTCCTGCTAACGCCACCAATAAAAACATTATATGGACTTCCAGTGATACGGCTGTGGCAAAGGTTGGCCCAACAGGTAATGTTACAGCGGTTGCAGCAGGAACAGCTACAATTACAGCCACAACGCAGGATGGCAATAAAACAGCTACTTGCACGGTACAGGTAAGCGCCCAGAATTACACCAGCTACAATTTTGAGTCGGGCAACCTTACCGGTTGGACCGTATTGTCCGGCACTGCATTCACAGCTTCCAACGTAACACAGGATGTTAACTGGGGCTGGGGCGGACCTTTTAACCAGCAAGGTTTATGGCATTTCTGGGGGCATAAGAGCACCACAGATTTGGCTGTAGGCGAGATGAAAACAAGCTCTAATTTTTCGTTGGGCGGCGATGGGATTATCACCTTTAAGATTGGTGGAGGCAATAAAATTGACAGTGTTTATATCGCTTTATGCAATTCATCAGGCACTGTCTTACAAAAAGCAACCGGTACAGATAACGAAGGTTATACCACCAAATCAATCAATGGCTCTGCCTATGTAGGTACATCCTGCTACATCAAGGTGGCCGATATTGCAACTGGCGGATGGGGGCATATTAATGTGGATGACATCAAAATACCCATTGTAACCACAGTTCCTGTAACGGCTGTAACTTTAAACAAAACATCAAGGGCATTAAAAACAGGGCAGAAGGATACCCTCATTGCAACAGTTAAGCCGCTATTTGCAACCAACAAAAATGTAACCTGGTCGTCCAGCAATACGGCGGTTGCAACTGTAAATTCAAGTGGGATAGTAACGGCTGTAGGCCTGGGTTCGGCAACGATCACCGTAACCACACAGGACGGTTCTAAAACGGCAACTTGTACTATAACGGTTACAGCGCAGCAATACCTGGTGCTGGATTTTGAGCCAGGAAATTTAACTGGATGGGCCGTTACTTCCGGGACAGCATTTTCTAATTCAAGTGTTTGTACCGATGCCAACTGGGGATGGGGCGGCCCGTTCACTTTCCAGGGCACTTACCACTTCTGGGGTTTCAAAAATGTTGGTGATGCAGCCACAGGCGAAATGAAAAGTGCTAACTTCAAAATCGGCGGCGATGGACAAATCACTTTTTTAATGGGAGGCGGCAATAACATCAACAGCCTTTATATAGCTCTTTGCAATTCATCAGGCACCGAATTAATTAAGCAAACCGGCCTTGATGATGAAGCCTATACTTCACGCACAATAAATGCCGCAGCCTATATCGGGCAAACATGCTATCTAAAAGTAGTAGATAATTATACCGGAGGCTTCGGGCACGTAAATCTAGACAATATCCGCGTGCCGATTCAAACTGCGGTTAGCAGTGTATCGCTTAATAAATCATCAACCACATTGGTGGTAAACAAAACCGAAACGCTTATTTCGACTATCAATCCGACAGATGCCGATAACAAGAATGTAAGCTGGAGCTCAAGCAATACCGCCATTGCAACAGTTAACAGCAACGGCACAATTACTGCAATTGCGCCAGGTTCTGCAACCATCACTGTGACTACTCAGGATGGGGCTAAAACCGCAAACTGCACGGTAACGGTTAACACCCAGCCATATCACGTGCTAAACTTTGAACCAGGAAACCTAACTGGCTGGACAGTTACTTCAGGTACAGCATTCTCTAATTCCGGAGTTTGTACCGATGCCAACTGGGGCTGGGGGGGGCCATTCAGCTTCCAGGGAACCTATCATTTCTGGGGATACAAAACTGTTGGCGATGCAGCCACAGGCGAAATGAAGAGTGCCAATTTTACCATCGATGGCGACGGGCAGATATCCTTCCTGCTTGGTGGTGGTTACAATATCAACAACCTGTATATCGCTTTATGCAACTCATCAGGTACAGAACTTATCAGGCAAACAGGTGTTGGCCAGGAAGGCTACCAAACGCGTACCATGGATGCTTCGGCATATATTGGCCAAACATGCTACATCAAAGTAGTTGACAATAATGCCGGCGGTTTCGGGCACATTAACCTCGATAATATCCGTATTCCAGCAATTGCCAATGGTGGAAATATCATGACTGCCCGCAATTTCGACTGGCTTGAGTTCAATAAAACCGAGCAGAAAAGCGATGCGGTTATTGTGTACCCTATGCCAACTGCCGACAGGTTTGTGCTCGATATGAACATTCTTGAACAAAAAGATTACCTGGTACAAATCCTAAACCTCCAAGGCAGGGAGATAACTCAAAAGTACCTTAAAGGTGGAAATACCCACGAATTTTTTGCGAAGCAACTTAACATGGGTAATGGCTTGTACATTCTTCGCGTAAGCGCCAACAATTACTCAAAATCATTTAAACTGCTTATTAATAGTTATTAGTTTTTTGTTTTTGGTGCATAAAGAAAGGGTTGATAGAAATATCAGCCCTTTTGCGTTGTGTAAGAAGAAATTGCATGAGTATCTGAAGCTTAATTATGTTACAAAATTTAAAATAAGTGCTACAAAACCTAAGGTTTCAGTGCTAGGTGCTTGATCGTTTTTTATTCAAAATAATGCTTTCAGTTGATTTAAAGCCCTTTTTTAGCCAAAAGAGATTTTTAAAGTGATTGATACAGATTTGAATTTGAAACTGCTTTTAAGCCTCTACTTTAGTTCTATTATAAACCGCTGGAAATCGAAAGAGACTTGACAGAATTAGCTTAAGTTTTGGAGGGAGATTAGCTAGATGCATTCTGCGCCTCCGAAACCTTAGCGGCTTTGCGCGAAAATAAAAGAACACTAATCAAGATATTAAACCTCAACATGAATAAGCTTATCAGTTTGGCGTCGCTTGCGGCCATTTTACTATGGAATACCGCATGTAAGAAAACAGAAGTAATAGAGAAGACGGTATACGTAACCGACGAAAACGGCAATGCAACCAAGCCGGCACCAGAGTACATAATTACTCATTATGGAGCCAAAGGCGATGGTTCAACAGATTGCTCTGCCATTGTAAACGATTTGATTTCTAAGCTGCCCATCTCCGGAGGCACCATAGTTATCCCGGAAGGGGATTTCCTATTGAGTTCGCCAATTGTAGTGAACAAGAACTTTGTAACCATTAAAGGTTTGAATCCCGGCTTACGAAGCAATGTTGATGTGCCTGTATCTACCATATTAAATCCAGGAGGGGGTAGCAAGCTGATTTTAGGCGCTGCTTCAGCAGGAATTATGGTACCAACCCTGCCTGATGTGAATGGCAGAAAGAACCGCATTTCTGGCCTGGTAGTCCAAAACCTATTGATCACCGGAGGCTCTACCTCTAAAGGAACCGGCATCAGCATTCAGCAGGATAACGACGGTATCCGGATTGAAGACGTGATTGGCATTAACCTGAATGTTGGTATTGTGGCAAATGCAGCAGATGCCATGATTATTAAATCCTGCTGGATTTCAGAATGCCGTAATAGCATCGAAATGAACCATGGTATTCAAAATCTGATTTCCAATTGCCAGCTGGGCGCACAACCAGGAGGTATCACCATAAAACTTAACAACCAGGAAAACTTCAACGTCACCGGAAACCATGTTTATCCAGATGGCGACGTTAACCTGCAAATGAATAATTGCACGTATGGAAATATCTCGGGGAATAACTTTCAAAGCTACTACGTAGGTATGATTGAATTGAACCAGGGAAGTTTTAACCTGATAACAAGTAATGTTTGCTGGATGCGTGCCCCGTCTGATGCCAACCGCCAGCTAAGGGGTAAGCCAAATGACTACGGCGTGATTCGTATTCTGGGTTCGGGTAATATGATAAGTAATAACACCATAACCTGCAATTGGGCAAATACAGCAAATAATCCGGTAACGGTACGGTCTGCAGATGGCAGCTCAAACAGCTACCATAACCTGAAGATTTCTAATACAAGTAGTTCAAGGGTATTTTTTGTAAACGAAACTACAGAGATATTCAATAGTGTACCGGCAAGCAAAGTGTTTGTAGATGGCAATGCCTCGAACGTGTATATAAGTTATTAAAGGATAAAATGTTAATTGATTTGGATTAGGGGCTTATGCCCCTTTTTTGTTTTGGGGGGCTTTGCTTTACAAACTTGAAATAAAGCGCAAAAAAAGCTAAAGCACCACGCTGTCCACATTCTTTGGTGCGCTATCTTAAATTCCGCTCATTTACGCATTCCTTTGCAGGCAACAAATTTTATCTTAGCATTTTATCTTATCACGAAAATGAATCAACCTAACCATTTTAATCATTATAACTCCAAGCTCCAACCTTTAGCTCACAAGCTTAGGAAGGAAATGACAAAAGCAGAAGCATGCTTATGGAAATATGCTTTAAAAGGGAGAAGGCTTAACGGCCTACAATTTAGAAGGCAAAGACCGGTTCTACACTACATTGCCGATTTTATGTGTCAGGAACTTAAATTAATTATTGAGGTTGATGGATGGACTCACACTCTTGGTGAAGTGGCTGATAATGACGCAAAAAGACAGAAAGACCTTGAAGAAGCAGGCTTTGTTGTGATAAGATTTTGTGATGATGAGGTTTTACAAGACATTAACGGAGTAATTCGGGCAATAGAAGACAGGATTAATCAGCTTAAAATTGAAGGTTAACCTGTTATGGTGAATTGATGAGTAATGCGTTTCCCCCAGCGAATCAGTTGGTTAGCTTAAGAATGATTTCTGTTAAAATGGAGCGCAATAAAGGCTAAAGCGCTATACTGTCCCCCCTGGCTGTAGCCGTTAACTTAAGTAAGATTGTGTGTTGTAACTTGCTGAAATCAAGGCGATATGCAGGTCGGCGCCTTATGTCCCCCTCTGGAGGGGGTAAGGGGGAGGAATATGCAATATGTTATGATTAAGAGCTTTAACCACCTCCGCCTGTCGGCACCTCCGCCAGCGGAGGACAGCACCGAACAAGCGTCTGCCAAATAATAAAAGCTGTTTTTCAAAGAATTTTTCTCAGAAAGTGCACTTCTTTCAAAATGAAAAAAATATTTAAGCTCCCGATTCCTAAATACCTCTAGGATATGTCGCTTTTTACCTTCCCTTTCATCACTCCAATCCCATCCAAAATCAGAAAAAATCCCCCCCATCCCACTTTTAAGAATTTTCCATAGCTACTCAGCTTTCAAAAGCCCGTCCTTAAAAAAGTAACACTTTTCAAATGATATAATTTTAAAACAAGCTGATACAAAACTGAAGAAGCCCGCTTGCCATTAAATAGCGCACAAGGTGCAAAAACGCTGTTTTTAAGCGTCCGGAGGCTAAAAAAGACATTGAAAGAATTCTTAAAGAGGTTGGTACATTAACAATACGCCAATCCTCTGCTGGCGTCTACTTTAGACATCGTAAACCTACATTAAATAAATATGCAAAAGAATTCTGTTATAGCCTGGTCACTGGTGGTGGCTTTGGGGGGCTTTCTCTTCGGATTTGATACAGCAGTTATCTCAGGAGCCGAAAAATCGATTCAACAGTACTGGAACCTCAACGTGTTTGAGCACGGACTTACTGTTTCAATAGCTTTAATAGGCACCGTTATTGGTTCCTTATTAGGCTCTATTCCGTCTGATAAATTCGGAAGAAAGACTACACTATATATGGTAGCAGCGCTCTACCTGGTATCATCTATAGGTACCGCTTACGCAACCAATTGGTATGTATTTCTTTTATTCAGGCTGTTAGGAGGCTTTGGTGTAGGTATGTCATCTGTAACAGCGCCTATATATATATCAGAAATTTCGCCGGCAAATTACCGCGGGCGCCTGGTTGCCTTATTTCAGTTTAATGTTGTACTAGGGATCTTAATTGCCTATCTATCTAACTATCTTATTGGGCAGGGTGGCGAAAGTTCATGGCGTTGGATGTTAGGTGTGCAGGCTTTCCCTTCAATTATATTTTATGCTTTAATAAGGCTGGTGCCCGAAAGCCCACGCTGGCTGGTATTGCACAAAGGCAGAGATAAGGAAGCTTTAGAAGTTTTAAAACGGATCAATCCGCTTAACTACCAGCAGGAGCTTGAAAATATCAAAAGCGCACATAAAGCAGTAGAACAAGTGGTGCACAAGCCGTCATCTTTGCTATCTAAGAAATATAAAACCCCAATTACTCTGGCAGTGCTGTTTGCTATATTTAACCAGGTATCGGGCATCAATGCCATTATCTACTATTCGCCGCGTATTTTCGAAATGGCTGGGCTAGGCGCACATACTTCTCTGTTATCAACAGTAGGTATAGGTTTAGTAAACTTTACTTTTACCTTAATTGCCATTGGGTTTATCGATAAAATTGGGCGCCGTACATTAATGTTCATCGGCTCCTTCGGCCTTATCCTTTCATTAGGCTTAGTGTCACGTTCATTCTTTAATAACGATTTCAGCGGTTTCGCAATCACCTTCTATCTCATGGTATACATCGCATTCTTTGCCTTTTCGCAGGGAGCCGTTATCTGGGTATTTATATCAGAAATCTTCCCTAACGAAGTAAGGGCAAAGGGGCAAACACTTGGAAGCTTCACTCACTGGATTATGGCTGCAGTAATTGCTTTCAGCTTTCCATATCTGTCCGAAAAAGCCGGCGGTGGCAACACCTTCCTGTTTTTCAGTGTGATGATGATTTTGCAATTGCTGTTTGTATGGCGCCTGATGCCAGAAACCAAAGGTAAATCCCTGGAACAGATTGAATCTAACTTAATTATGCACTAACATCGGGCCTTGCACCTGATATCGCTATCACCTTTTAAAAACAAAATTGAATTGAAGCCACCGATATTTTTCCGCAGGTAAGAGGGTGGGTAAATCTGATGGTGGCTTCATTACCGAAAAAACTCAATCAAATGAAAGAGACTAATACAAAGCCTGCACAACGCGTAATATGTTTTGGCGAAATTTTATGGGATAACCTGCCGGGAGGAAGAAAGCCGGGAGGAGCGCCCATGAATGTGGCTTACCATCTTAACAAGTTGGGTATAGAAAGCACCTTGATTAGCCGTGTGGGCATTGACAACAATGGAGATGAGCTGCTTCAATTTATTGAAAGCAAAGGGCTTTCGGTGCAGTACTGTCAGAGAGATAGAAACTTTCCGACTTCTACTGTGGAGGTAAATATCGGGCTTGATCAGGAGGTAAAGTATGATATTGTTAAAAACGTAGCCTGGGACTATATAGAAGCAGAAGAATGCTTAAGCAAGTTGGTTGAAGAAGCTGATGCTTTTGTATTTGGAAGTTTGGCAGCAAGAAGCACTGGCACCTATCGCACCCTACACTCTCTACTGGAAAAAGCAAAGTATAAAGTATTTGATGTTAACCTTCGCGAGCCACATTACTCGCAGGCAAGCATCACACAACTTTTGCGCAAAACCGATCTGTTAAAGCTAAATATTCACGAATTAAACTTGATAACCAATTGGTTTAGTACCGATTGTCAAACCGAGTGGGAGCGGATTAGGGTACTTCAGGGCCAGTTCGGCATTGGCGAAATTGTAGTAACCAAAGGCAGCACCGGCGCTTCTTACTACACTAAAAATGCGCAATGCAACTATCCGGCATTTAACGTAAAAGTGAACGACACCGTGGGCAGCGGAGACTCTTTCCTGGCTGCATTTCTATCACAAAAACTAAAAGGCGAGAGCATCGAAGGCATGTTGAATTATGCAGCCGCACTGGGTGCGTATGTAACCATGCATGCGGGCGCTTGCCCAGAATATAAAAAGTATGATTTAGACAGATTTATATGGAAAAATGAATTAAACACAACCTCACAATTATTTAGCAAGTAAGAAAACTAACCAATTAAAATCATGAGAAGATTATTATTTATTATTCCTTTAATGCTTTCGGTGCTCGGGGTATCAGCACAAGAGCGTCGGATTACAGGAAAAGTAACTGAAAAGGGAAGCGGGGTACCTGTAATCGGTGCATCCGTAGTAGTTCAGGAAACTAAGAAAAGCACAGCTACCGATGCCAACGGGGCATTCACTATTTCGGCCGAAAACGGCCAGACGATTAAAGTTGCCTACCTTGGCTTTGAAGCAGCTATTTATAAAGTAAGCGCAGGCCAAAATACCATCAACATTAGCCTTAAAGAAAGCGCATCAAACCTAAACGAAGTAGTTGTAACAGGATATCAGCAAGAACGCAAAAAAGACTTAACCGGTGCTGTTAGTGTGGTTGAGGTTGCCGAGTTGAAAAAAGTGCCTAACAATAACCCTATACAGGCATTGCAGGGCAGGGTACCTGGTATGGTAGTGTATACCGATGGTTCGCCGAGTGGTTCTAATACAAACGTATTAATTAGGGGGCTTAGTTCTATCAACGGAGCGGGTAACGTTCCTCTATTAGTTATCGATGGTGTTCCAACTAAAGGTGGGATGCACGAGTTAAATCCTAATGATATTGAATCTATCCAGGTACTAAAAGATGCTTCTGCAACTTCAATTTATGGATCAAGAGCATCTGCCGGTGTAATAATCATCACCACAAAAAGGGCAAAAAATGGCGAATTTCAAATTACTGCCAATGCCCGCAACAGCTATTCTTTCTACCAAACCAGGCTAAAAATGCTTGATGCCGAGGGGTATGGAAGGGCTGTTTGGCAGGCCAGCGCAAATGATGGCGCTCCTTTTGATAGCTACATGACGATCAATCCCGATCCTACTAACAAAGTGTACGTTTACAATTTCGATTGGGCTCAAAACGGCAATGGCTATGTTTTAAATAAAATAAACCTGCCGCAATACATAGATCCTATTCAGAAAACCATGCGTACTGCTAATACCGATTGGTTTAGCGAAATCTCACAGGTTGGTAAGTATCAAACATACGATGTGATGGTGGCAAGAGGTACAGATAAAGGTAGCACCGTATTCTCTCTTGATTATACAGATAACGACGGAATTGTTAGAACCACCAACTTCCGCCGTATTTCTGCCCGTGTAAATACCGACTATAAATTATTGAACGGCCGTTTATCTGTTGGTGAAAATTTTACCGCCAATACTACTCGCGAAGTAGAAGGCAACACTTTAAATGCAGCCTTACAAGCACTGCCCATTATTCCGGTGCATACTGTTGACGGTGCTGGTTGGGGCGGCCCCTGGGGCGGTATGAACGACCGCCAAAACCCGGTGCGTTTATTGGAAGATAACAAGCAGAATCACTATAATTATTTAAGGTTATTAGGTAATGCTTTTGCAGATCTCGAAATAATTAAAGGCTTACGCCTGCGCACCAGCCTCGGTTTAGATTATGGTAACTATACCAGAAGAGACATGCAGTTGGCTTATGTTTCTGGCTATTTGAACAATTCAGATAATCAGGTGGTAATGAATAACTCAAACTCAACCAAGTTAATCTGGACAAATACCCTTAACTACAAACGCACATTAGGAAAACACAACTTCGACGTAATAGCTGGTTCAGAGATTTTCAAACAAAATGATATGAATTTCTTTGGCCGTAGCCAGGGTTTTGCCAGCGAAGATCCTAACTACATGTATCTGGGGGCTGCTACCGTGTTAAAAGAAAACGGTGGTGGCGCTTACGAAACCAAACTTGAATCTTACTTCGGTAAATTCAACTACATCTATAATGATAAATACCTTGCATCGGCTACTCTTCGTTACGACGGTTCATCGGTGTTTGGTAAAAACAACCAGTTTGGGTTTTTCCCAGCATTCAGCCTAGGATGGAGGTTAGTAAACGAGAACTTTATTAAAGATAACTTCGAGTTTGTTTCAAACCTTAAATTAAGGTATGGATGGGGACAAACTGGTAGTCAGGACCCAATTCAGGGCTATGCTAACAGAACCCTTTATCAAACTAACTACGGTGGTGGCGATCCAACATGGCGTGTGCCTGATGGTACGGCTTATGACCTTTCTGGAAAAGGTTCGGGAGCACTGCCATCCGGATACCAGCTTATCCAGCGTAGCAACGATGATGTGAAATGGGAAACTACAACTCAATCAAATATCGGTTTAGACTTCGGATTTTTAAGAGATAACCTATATGGCTCATTAGACTACTTCGTTAAGAAAACAACCGACATGCTTATCAAGCCAGGCTACATTGGGGTAATTGGCGAAGGCGGATACCGTTGGTTAAACACTTCAAGCTTAGAAAATAACGGAGTAGAGTTCCTTTTAGGCTATAAAGGCAAAATCGGCTCGCAAGTTAATTTTGATGTATCTGGTAATATTGCATCTTATAGAAATAAAATTACCAAGCTGCCAGAAGAAGTAATTAATACCTATGGCGGTAACGGTAGCACAGACAATATCCTTGGCCGCTCAATTGGTTCTGGCTATGGTTATGTTGCTGATGGTTTATTTACCACTCAGGATGAAGTGCTTAAATCTGCCGAGCAAAACGGAAAAGGTTTAGGAAGGATTCGTTACAAAGATTTAAATGGCGACGGGCATATCAATGAAAAAGACCAAACCTGGATTTTAAACCCGACTCCTGATTTTGCTTATGGTTTAAACTTTAACGTAGATTACAAAGGCTTAAACCTTACAGTATTCTTCCAGGGCGTAGGCAATCAGGATATTAACGTGTACGACGTGAAATCTCAAACCGATTTCTGGAGCATTAATGAAACTGGTTCTAACAAGGGTGTAAGGTTGCTTGATGCATGGACTCCGGCTAACCCTGGATCTTCTATTCCGGCTCTTACTGTTACCGATAAAAACTTCGAACGTAGGTTTTCAACTTATTTCGTTGAAAATGGCGCTTATATGAAGCTGCGAAACGTACAGTTAGGGTACACTTTCCCTAAAAGCATTGCCAGCAAAATTAAAGCAAGCAATTTAAGTGTGTATGTAAGCGGGCAAAACCTGTTCACCCTCAAATCAAAAAGCTTTACCGGTATAGACCCAGAAGCTGCGGGCTTTGGCTATCCAATTCCAACAATGGTTACAACAGGTTTAAAAGTAGGCTTCTAGTATTAACCATTTAAGCAAAACGTTATGAAGAAGATATTATCATTACTCATTATATCAGCACTTTATTCGTGCAAACAAGACTTTTTGGAGGTGTCTCCAAAAGGAAATTTAAGCGAAACCCAGGTACAGGCAGACCCGGAAAAATTAGTAACCGCCGCTTACTCATCACTTGGCAACGACCATTACGACATTCCATGGAGCCTTTGGCCTTACGGCGATGTGCGCTCTGGTGATGCCTATAAAGGAGGCCGTGACGAAGCCGATATCCAGGAGTTTTATTTCCTTGAAATATTTAAAAACGTACGTAGCGATATTGGCAATTTCGATGGCCAGTGGTTTCAGTACTATGTAGCTTTAGGCCGTGCAAATGCTGCCCTGGCAAACCTTAACAAATTGCCAGAGTCTCAATTTAAAACGCAGCGCCAGGCAGAAATGCGTTTCCTTCGTGGCCACTGGTACTTCCAGCTTAAAATCATGTTTAAGTATATTCCATACATTGATGAGAATGTACCTACAAACGAATATGAGAAAATTTCGAACAGGGCTTTAAGTAATGATGAGCTTTGGGAGAAAATAGCGCAGGATTTTCAGTTTGCTAAAGAAAACCTGCCACCGGCACAAACAGAAATCGGAAGGCCTAACAAATTTGCAGCTACTGCTTACTTAGCTAAAACCAGGCTGTACCAGGCTTACGAGCAGGACGACAAGCATAACGTTACCAATATCAATACTACCAGGCTAAACGAAGTGGTTACCCTTGCCGACCAGGTGCTTGGTTCATCATATGGCTTAGA
>Ga0307408_100000178_pt1 | contig 71389 bp, 57 predicted proteins | sample 322Cmetagenome_FD_202116 | JGI IMG/M metagenome (GOLD analysis project Ga0307408, IMG submission 202116) | Maize rhizosphere microbial communities from greenhouse at UC Davis, California, United States - 322HYB-C-3 | ecosystem: Host-associated > Plants > Roots > Rhizosphere > Soil | place... | reverse complement strand
CCTCATCGATCCCAGAGCGGTGGATGTGAAAGGCGACATCCACCCTACGCCTGGTAGTCAAGCCAAGCGTAACCAGAACGTAGGGTGCGCCGTGCGCACCAAAGCCACCTCGAAACCATCCCGGTGCGCGAGGCGCATCCTACGAAAAAGCCGCTTTACTGCTGCAGCTCCTGCTCGGTGAACATATCGCTGAACAGCATGCTCGACAGGTAGCGCTCGCCGGAGTCCGGCAGGATCACCACGATGGTCTTGCCCTGCATTTCCGGCTTCTCCGCCAGACGCACTGCCGCCACCATGGCTGCGCCGCAGGAGATGCCGCAGAGAATGCCTTCCTCGCGCATCAGGCGCAGGGCCATGGCCTTGGATTCGTCATCGTTGACCTGCTCGACCTGATCGACCATCGCCAGGTCGAGGTTCTTCGGCACGAAACCGGCGCCGATACCCTGGATCTTGTGCGGCGCGGGTTTGACCTCGTCACCGGCCAGGGTCTGGCTGATCACCGGCGAGCCCACAGGCTCCACCGCAACCGACAGGATCGGCTTGCCCTGGGTTTGCTTGATATAGCGCGAAACCCCGGTGATGGTGCCGCCAGTGCCCACACCAGCGACCAGCACGTCGATGGCGCCTTCGGTGTCGCGCCAGATTTCCGGGCCAGTGGTCTTTTCGTGAATGGCCGGGTTGGCCGGGTTCTCGAACTGCTGCGGCAGGTAGTAATCGGGGTTGGCGGCGGCCAGCTCGTTGGCCTTCTCGATAGCGCCCTTCATGCCCTTGGCGGGCTCGGTCAGCACCAGTTCAGCACCGAGGGCCTTGAGCACCTTGCGTCGTTCCAGGCTCATCGAGGCGGGCATGGTCAGCACCAGCTTGTAGCCACGTGCAGCAGCGACGAACGCCAGGCCGATACCGGTATTGCCGGAGGTCGGCTCGACGATGGTCATGCCTGGCTTGAGCACACCGCGCTCCTCGGCATCCCAGATCATGCTGGCGCCGATGCGGCACTTGACCGAGTACGCCGGGTTGCGGCCTTCGATCTTGGCCAGAATGGTCACGCCTTTGGGCCCCAGGCGGTTGATCATGACCAGCGGCGTGTTGCCGATGGCCTGGGAGTTGTCTGCGAAGATACGACTCATGACGGAAGTCCTTGCGGGCAGGGAAAACCCCAAGCCTAAGCCTCCCCCTGGCACACGTCCAGCCAGCAGACCGAAAGCCGGGTGACTCGCCATTCAGTGACTGAATACTGCGTCTGCGTTCACAGCCACCGGAGCGGCGCGTTATAGTCGCACCCTGAATTTCTGCTGCGGGCCGGCCCCGCGCGTTACCGTTCCGAGGATTTTCCGATGAAGTTCGAAGGCACCCAGTCCTACGTCGCCACCGACGACCTCAAACTCGCGGTCAACGCCGCCATCACCCTGCAGCGCCCACTGCTGGTCAAGGGTGAGCCAGGCACCGGCAAGACCATGCTCGCCGAACAACTGGCCGACGCCTTCTCTGCCCGCCTGATCACCTGGCACATCAAGTCCACCACCAAGGCGCACCAGGGCCTGTACGAGTACGATGCGGTCAGCCGCCTGCGTGACTCGCAGCTCGACTCCGACAAGGTTCACGACGTTCGCAACTACATCAAGAAAGGCAAGCTGTGGGAGGCGTTCGAGTCCGATGAGCGCGTGATCCTGCTGATCGACGAAATCGACAAGGCCGACATCGAGTTCCCCAACGACCTGTTGCAGGAACTCGACAAGATGGAGTTCTACGTTTACGAGACCAACGAGACGATCAAGGCCAAGCAGCGCCCGATCATCATCATCACCTCGAACAATGAGAAGGAACTGCCGGACGCCTTCCTGCGCCGCTGCTTCTTCCACTACATCGCCTTCCCGGATCGCGACACGCTGAAGAAGATCGTCGACGTGCACTACCCCAACATCAGCGGCGAGCTGGTGGCCGAGGCGCTGGATGTGTTCTTCGATGTACGCAAGGTGCCAGGCCTGAAGAAGAAGCCCTCGACCAGCGAACTGGTGGATTGGCTGAAGCTGCTGATGGCCGACCACATCGGCGAAGCGGTACTGCGCGAGCGCGACCCGACCAAGGCCATCCCGCCGCTGGCCGGCGCCTTGGTGAAGAACGAGCAGGATGTACAGTTGCTCGAGCGCCTGGCCTTCATGACCCGCCGCGCTTCTCGGTAAACATCGGGCTGCTGCGCACCGCTTGGCGCGCAGCCCACTTGATACAGGGCTCGCGAGCTAGAGCCAGGCAAGGCGAAAGCGAGCTGAACAGCGCAGCGTACTGCAGTACGTGAGCATGGGCAGCGAGCTTTCAACGCCGCATGGCCGACGCGCAGCAGCCCGGCCAGAACTGACATGAGGGCGCAGCCATGCTGCTCAATTTATTCAACGAAATGCGCGCGGCCAAAGTGCCGGTGTCGGTGCGCGAGCTGCTCGACCTGATCAACGCGCTCAAACATAACGTCGTGTTCGCCGACATGGACGAATTCTACTACCTCGCGCGGGCGATTCTGGTGAAGGACGAACGTCACTTCGACAAGTTCGACCGTGCCTTCGGCGCCTACTTCAAGGGCCTGGAGAACCTCAACCAGCATATCGAGGCGATGATCCCCGAGGAATGGCTGCGCAAGGAGTTCGAGCGCCTGCTGAGCGACGAGGAGAAGGCGCAAATCCAGAGCCTGGGCGGCCTCGACAAGCTGATCGAGGAGTTCAAGAAGCGCCTCGAGGAGCAGAAGGAAAAGCACGCCGGCGGCAATAAGTGGATCGGCACCGGCGGCACCAGCCCGTTCGGCTCCGGCGGCTACAACCCGGAAGGCATTCGCGTCGGCGATGCCGGCAAGCGCCAGGGCAAGGCCGCCAAGGTGTGGGACCAGCGTGAGTACAAGAACCTCGACGACCAGGTCGAGCTGGGCACGCGCAACATCAAGGTCGCGCTGCGCCGCCTGCGCAAGTTCGCCCGCCAGGGCGCAGCCGAGGAACTGGACCTGGACGGCACCATCGACCACACCGCCAAAGACGGCGGCCTGCTCAACATCCAGATGCGCCCGGAACGCCGCAACACGGTGAAGCTCCTGCTGCTGCTGGATATCGGCGGCTCGATGGATGCCCACGTCAAGGTCTGCGAGGAGCTGTTCTCCGCCTGCAAGACCGAGTTCAAGCATCTGGAGTACTTCTACTTCCACAACTTCATCTACGAGAGCGTGTGGAAGAACAACATGCGTCGCACCAGCGAGCGCACCTCGACCATTGATCTGCTGCACAAGTACGGCGCCGACTACAAGGTGGTGTTCGTCGGCGACGCAGCCATGGCGCCCTACGAGATCACCCAGGCCGGCGGCAGCGTCGAGCACTGGAACGAGGAAGCCGGCTACGTCTGGATGAAGCGCTTCACCGAGAAGTTCAAGAAGATCATCTGGATCAACCCCTACCCCAAGGACACCTGGAACTACACCGCCTCCACCGGCCTGGTGCGCGAACTGATCGAAGATCGTATGTACCCGCTGACCCTGCAGGGGCTGGAAGACGGGATGAAGTACCTGTCCAAGTAAGACTTCAAGCCGCAACGAAAAACGCCGCGAATCCTGCGCAGGGATCGCGGCGTTTTTTCGTAGCCCGGATGCAATCCGGGAACATTGTGACAAAGCCCCCGGATTGCATCCGGGCTACGGACTGAATTCAGCGTTTGTCCGCATCATCCGGCTTGTTCAGATCCATCACCGTTTGCGCTGGCTCTTGTGGCTCGGCGTCGACAGTGGTTGCGGCAGGCGCGCTCACCGCTTCGGCCGGATCTTGCTTCTTGCGCAGACCGATACGTTTGAACAGCCAGCCGCCCAGCACCACCGGAATGAACCAGAACTTCTTCAGCAGTACCAGCAACATGGCCAGCAAACCGGTCTTGGCAGCGACCTTGCCGGCTACCAGCGCGCCGAGGCCGTATGCGGCAACGGTGTCCAGATCCGGATCGAACTCGGCATAGCGCTGGCCCGGGTTGAACTCGGTCGCAGCCAGCACAGCCGGCACGCTGGCCTCGATCTCCGCCAACTGATCCATGTTGGCGACGAAGTTCAGCACCAGCACGCCCTTGCGACCCAGCACGCGAATGTTGTAATTCAGGGTATTGACGTCGCTTTCGCCGAACTTCAGCTCCTTGGCCCAGTGCAGTTTCTTGCCTTGCGCATCGTAGTGCGGCTCGGCAGCCCAGCCGACCAATTGCACGGCCTCGTAGCCGTTCTCTTCACGCCAGGTGTTGGCCTCACGCATGTCGGCCTGCATGTCCTCGAGCATGTCGCCGTAGTCGATATCGGCGGCGTCCTCGTCGGACACGTAACCGCTGTCTTCATACTCGACCGTCACACCCCAGGATTCGTCGGCCAAGGGCGAAACGCCAGCCGGCAGGATCATGCCCAGCGGCGGGACGTCATCCGGTGGGTTGCCCCAACCATCGACCAGCAGACGCTGAGCGTTCTCGCCGTCGAGAAACACCAGGGTATCGGGCAGATTGAGGGTAGCAAGATCGCTGCCCAGGACGACGCGACCGGTCTTGAACTCCAGGCTGGCGACAAACTCTTCGGGACTGATGAACTGCGCTGCGTCCTCGGTCTCGATGACCTCTTCGCCGACCACAGCATTTTCTGGCTCGGTCTCGGGATTGGCGTATGCAACACAGGTGAACGGCAGGACAGCAGCCAGCACGGCTGCCAGGATCGAATCCTTGATCGGCATGGAAACTCCATAAACACAGGTGGGTAAATGTAACTGCGTATTACATTACCACGCGAATGGAACTCGACATGCGTTCCAGCGCAACTTTTTGCGATATTCCCTCGCACCTGAAAAGAAGACCACGAAGCACCGCCCCCGCAGGCGATGCTCCGCAGTCAACCTGGCGCCGACCCTGGCTTACCGCGCGTGATCCGAACGCCAGGGATCACGCCACCTCATGCCAACTGAAAGTCGGTGATGGCCACGCTGGTGTGATCGGTTACACCGACCAGGCGGATACTGCCGCCATCTGCACCGTTGACCGTCACCAACACATCGTTGCCGGCATCGGCGATTGACACGCGACTGGAGAACGTCGCGGCAGTCAGATTGAATGCCGCGATATTGAGCAGGTCCTGCCCTCCTGCCGGGTTGGCGTCGAAACCGATGATGGTATCGTTGCCGAAGTTGGGCCCGAACATGAAGATGTCGTTGCCCTGATTGGCATACAGGGTGTCGTTGCCGGCACCGCCGATCACGATGTCGTTACCGGCACCACCATCGAGGATGTCGTCACCGTCGCCGCCGTCGAGGATGTCGTTGCCACCCTCGCCGAACAGGGTATCGGCCCCCTCGCCTCCCAACAGACTGTCGGCACCGGCTCCGCCATAGAGGGTATCGTTGCCGCCCAAGCCGCTGAGCACATCATCGCCGCCCAGGCCGCGCAGTATGTCGGCGGCCGCCCCACCGGTCATCTGGTTGGCCAGACCATTGCCCGAGGCATTGGCTGCACCGGCACCGAGATGCACGTAGTTCTCCACATTGGCGCCCAGGGTAAAGCTGGCACTGGTGGAGTAGACGGTATCGACCCCTGCGCCAGCAGCCTCGACCACCACATCGCCGGGGTTGTCGACGTAGTAGCTGTCGTTGCCCGCCCCACCGACCAGACGGTCGATTCCGGTACCGCCATCGAGCACATCGTTGCCCGCGCCGCCGGTGATGGTGTTGGCCAAGGTGTTGCCGTAACCCGTGAAATTGCCGCTGCCGATAAAGGTCAGGTGCTCGAGGTTCTCGCCCAAGCCATAGCTGAGCAGCGTGGTGCGCACCGTATCGGTGCCGGCGCCGACTGCCTCGATCACCTGATCGCCGAGGTTATCGACGATATAGATGTCGTTGCCCAGACCACCGAGCATGACATCGGCGCCGAGGCCGCCATCCAGGGTGTCGTTGCCCGCGCCACCGTCGAGGATGTCGTTACCGGCCAGGCCGTTGAGCACGTCATTGCCGCCCAGGCCGAGGATATGGTCGTCCAGCGCGGTGCCATTGAGCGTATTGGCCGCATTGGTGCCCATGATCACCGCACTGGCCACCACCGCGGTAGCCGCCGAGGTCAGCGACTCGAAGGTGCCGCGGTTATCGGTGTAGCTGACCTGCACCCGCACCTGCTGGCCGGCCTGAGCCGTCGTCAGGGTGAAGGACTGCGCGGTGGCGCCGGCGATATTGCTGAAACTATCGCCGCTGCCAACCTGCCACTGGTAGGCGAAGGCCGCCCCGACCAGACCATCGGCATCGGTGATCTGCGCGGCGGAAGCGATCAGCACCTGGCCGACGCTGGGCGAGGCGTTGCTGAGCTGCGGCAGCCCGGTGGGTGCATCGTTGACGTTGAGCACGGGCGCGGTGACTTCCGATACCAGGCTCTCCGGATTGCCCCAGTCGTCGTTGAAGCTGACCACCACACGCAGTGGCAAACCAACCTGGGCATCGCCGGGCTGGAAACTCTGCCCCGAGCCGACCTGTACCCACGCACCGGCTACCAGCGCCTGCCAGGCGTAGCTGAGCACGGCGAACTCGGTGCCATTGGGATCGCTGACAGTGGCGGCTGCCAGTAACATGTCGTCCTCGGCCGGCGCCATATTGCTGATCGACACCGAGCCCTCGGCCGGCCGGTCGATCAGCCAGACCACCTGATCGGCGAACTGCAGCCGTTCGATATTGCGGATCAGGTCAGTGCCATCGGTGCCGACGTTATCCACCACCAGATAGCTGCCAGTGCCGTCGAACGTCTCGATCATTTCGTAGTTGGCGAACGCGCCGCTGAACACCGCGGTGTCGATATCGCCATCCTGATTGCCGTCGAGAATCTCGCGCACGATATGCAGCTGGCTCGGGTTGATCTCACCGGTGAACATCCGTGCCTGGATGTCCTTCATGCTGTCGACGCTGAACAGCTCGATACTCGGGTCGAGCTTGCTGCGCACGCTGATGCGCACGTTGAGCCAAGCATCGCCATCGATCACGTCGTTACCGGCACGCCCCTCGATAACATCGCTGCCGCCCCCGCCGAGCAGGATATTGCCGCCGCTGAACACCACCGGGTCGGAGGCATCGTGCGGGTTGTCGCGTGGCTCGGCCATCATCCCGAGTACAGCCTCCAGCCCGGCGATACGGTTCATCCCGGACAGAGTCAGCTCGTGGTTGAACAACGAGTTCTCACCGGCCGCGGTGTCATCCACGCGGTCGTCGCCGAACAACTGATCGTCGTGAATCCAGCCGGACAGCCCTTCGACCTGATCGAAGCGGTCACGCAGGATGTCTTCGAAGTCGGTGGCGAAGATCGGCGTGGTTAGATCGGAATAGGCCGCCAGGGTATTGCCCTTGTGGATCGCCCAGTCGAAGCCCCACATGCCCTCGTTACGATGGATGCCGGCGCCCTGAACCATGATGTCGTCGCCGGACTCGCCGTCGTAGTCATTGTCGTTGCCGCCCCCCATCATCACGTCGTGACCAATGATCGGGCTGTTGAAGAACAACTCCGAGTTGTCGCCGGCCAGGGTGTCGAAACCGGCGCCGCCCTCCATCCAGTCGTCGCCCTCGTTGCCGAGGATGAAGCTGGGCCCGTCGCCGCTGAAGATGAAGTCGTTGTCACGTCCGCCGAAAATTTCCTTACCGTCCGGTCCGCCATAGATGAAGTCCATGCCGCCGCCACCGAACACCAGATCGAGGCCGGGGCCGGTGTGGATCACGTCATTGCCGTCATCGCCGTGAATCACATCGGCATCGCCGATATCGGTGATGATGTCGTCACCGGTGCCGCCGAAGATATGGTCGATGCCATAACCGCCTTCCAGCCGGTCGTTACCCCCGTCGCCCCACAAGGTATCGTCACCTGCCCCGCCGATCAGGATGTCATCGCCGTTGGTACCGCCCAGCACCACATGGGCATCGCCGGTGTAGCGCAGGTAATTGCTATCCGGTCCGGCAGTGGCTGGATTGTCGCGAATCACCAGCGGCGCCAGGGCATTGAGGACCGGGTTGCTGCCCACCGGATCGGCATACTGCTGACGGTTCATGTCCAGTTCGAGGATGTAGTCCACACGCTGGAACAGCGCCCCCGGCAGGTGCGAGGCATTGGGGTTGCCCAGGTCGGTGTTGCGCATCACCAGGGCGGCGAAGCTGTTGGCCTCGAGTTCGTTGAGCAAGTTCATGCCCTGGGTACGGCTTAGGTAGTAGAAACGGTCGCCGTTCTGCAGGTTCTCCATCTGCACTTCGAAGACGAAGTTGAAGGTGGAGCCGAGAATGCCGCCGAACGGCATATTCTGCTCGGCCAACCCACCGATCCAGAAGTCCACCAGGTCCAGCCCGCCCTTGTTCACGGCATACTCGCCGCGTGCGTTGAGGAAGTCATCGCGGTCCGCCGGTGCGCCCGTTCCTCCCAGCACCAGAGCCATGGCGGCATCGCGCTTGGCCTCCAGTGTGGTGGCCGAGGTGATGCTGCTGTGCGTGCCGTAGGCGGCGATGAAGTTGATGATCGAGGCCGGCGTCTTGATGTTCAGGGTGAAGTCGATCCAGCTGTCGTAAGGCTTGAGCTGGCTATCGCCGGTCATTTCGTAGAACTGCGCACGGGCGTTGTTCAACGAAGGAACCCCGGTGTCGCGACCGCGGGCGATATTGATCGCCGCCAGGTCCAACGGCAGGCCCACCAGATTGTTGCGCAGCGCCTCGGTGACGAATTCGTCGATCTCGTTGCCGGTCTGCCGGGTCATGCCGCGGATGATCGAGCCAGCGGCCTGTTCGGCACTGAGGGTGCCGCCCTGAGTGAACTCGATGGGGTTGAGGAAGGCCTCGATCAGGCCGATGTCGCTGGACTGCATGTTGTTGTCCAGACGCGCCACCGTCTCGTTGAGCATGGAGTGACCGAAGCGGTACACCACATGGGCGAACTCGGCAACGATGGCCGGATCGATGTCCGCCGTGTTGGAGAACACGAACACGTCCACCAATGGCTGCACGGTGCGAGCGAATTCCTCGAACACCAGGTGCTGGTACTGCATCTCGTTGACGAAACGCGCGGCCTGGAACAAGCGCTCGCCATTCCAGATCAGCCCATCGGCGCTTTCCGGCACCTCGCTCACCGGTACCAACAGCCACTCGTTGATAAAGGCCAGATCGCCGGTATCGAGAATGGTCTGCTTGTTAGTCTCGACCAGGCGGTTGTGCTCGGCGTGGAACACATGGTGCACCGCGGTCAGGCCGATATTCTCGTTGCCGCGGCCGTCACCCGTGATGAAGTGGGCATCGAGCAGTTCGTTGTCGTACTCGAGGTTACGTCCGGTCATGGGGTTGACCGCCACGGCATTGCCGGCCACCTCGTCGCCATCGGCGACCAATTGGCCGCCGACTATTACCGGTACCGCGTTATGGGCGATGTCGTCGAGGAAGGCATGGCCGGTGCGGACAGCTCCCTGGGTGCTGATTGGATTGTCCGGATCGCCCTCCACCTGTACTGGCGGGTTACCCGGCATGATCAACATGGCAAACCCGTTCTCGCCACGGATGAACTGACCGTACTCGTCAGTGGCCAGCAGCGGCACGTTGGTCACGTCGGCATCGGTGAGGTTGATGCCGAGCATCTCGCGCGCCTGCGCCTTGATATCGGCCCAGGTAGCCAGGCCACCATTCTGGCCGTCGAGCATATGCCCGGTAGCCACCGGTTTACCGTCCACCATTACGTACTCACGCAGGAACACCTGATGCGAGGCGTGCGAGGTGTAGGTCTGGTTCTGGTCGATGAAGGGCGTCGTCTGGTTGGTGTGTTCGCGGATATCGTCAGCCGTGCCGAGAACGCCATCTGCCCCGGGTTGGTTGGTAGCGCGAGTGAGCACCATGAAATTGCTGTGCGACCCCTCGACGTACAGCGGGTCGTCTGGCTGTAGCGGGATATATACGGTGCCACTGCCACCTTTGTTGACCAGATCCAGACCATGGTCGAAGAACTGGCCGAACAGGGTCATCCACGAGTTGAAAGGCGCGGTCAGTCCTTCGTCCGGAGCGATATTGGGGATCACTACGGTGCCGTTCTCCACCACGATGCCAAACTCGTCCAGCAGCGTATCCAGCGCCGCCGAAGCAGCAACCACCGCAGCATCGTCGGCGGCAGCCTCGGCCAGTACGGCCTGGTGGGCGGCCGTGTCGCTGGCCAGTTGCGTAGCAGCTTCCTGTTCCAGCTGGTTGGCGGTCTGCGCGGCAGCAGCAGATTCGGCAGCCACCGTGCCTTTGGCATTGGCATCAGCCTGGGCCTGGGCGGTGGCGATCGCTGCACTGAGGAAGGCCGCCTGGGCAGTACCTTCGCCCGGCGTACCAATGGCCGCCATGTAGGCCTGCAGGGCAAGGCTCTGCACCTCCACCGCGCTGGCGACCACAGCCAGCGAATCGCTATAGACCTGAGCATCCTGGTCGGCCAGCGTTTGGGCGCTCGCAGCCGCCGCACTGGCGGCCTGAGCTGCTGCCGTGGACGTGGCTAACGTAGCTGCGCTGGCTTGTACCTGGGCACTATTGCCAGCTGCGGCGCTTTCGGCCGTTTTCAATGTGCTGTGCGCCTGCATGACCAGCAACGCATCGGCATAGGAATTTTCCGAGCCTGCGTAATCCAGCGCCGCAATCACCGCCGCCATGTTGCCCAGGCTCTGGTCGACGATCAGGTTGCTGATGGTGCGCGGCTGCGAGTCGACCACGTAGCCGTTGGTCTGGGCATAGCTGGTGCTTTGGCTGCCAGTGGGGAAACCGGGAGGAGCGCCCGGCCCATCGATACCATTTTCTGCATCGCGGAATACCGGATCGAGCAGGCGGGGCATTAGTTGATCCGCCGAGCCATAGTACTGTTGGCCCGGAACCAGATTGTTATAGGTGCCATCGACGGTGCGCAGGCCCCAAGGCAACAGTGGGTTGCCGACCAGGTCATAGAGCGACTCACCGGCGGCATGGGCTTCGGAAATCTTGATCTGCTGGAGAATGAATACAAGATCGGCTTGATTGACGGTTAGAGTGGCCATCTTTGTTCCCTCAATGCTGAGTACAACTGACGTTCAGGTCAGGAAAACCACATGCATACGGCAACATTGCAACGGCGTGGTCGGACGTTGGCGGACAAGTACAAAAGAGAGGGGATGTGGCAGGCGACTGCGCCGCACACCCCGCGACAGGTGGCGAGCTCCGAGCTCGCCGACCATTCAGGGTGGTGGTGGCCCGTGAAAACGCAGCGCGAACGGATCGGCTGGACTGTTCACCGATCGACTTCTGACAACGAGGCGCAAAATCATGGTTTACCTTCCCGGATGAGCACGCTCGACGTTGCGCGCCCTCTCCTGCGCAGCGACTCCAGCACGCTCACACTCGACTGCAAGGGCCCTGCGGGGGGCCAGGTCAAGCTTAGGTCCAGCCGATGCCGGCACCGCTCTAGGGCATCGTCGCTACTCCAGTCGAGGCAGAAACCGCTATAAAAGCCACCTCGCATCGCATCCTGGACTAGCTTGTTGAGACGGGCGTCAACTGATTGCGTCGACTGCCTGCCCAAAGCGCTTGTCACCAGCATCGGGGAGCAAGGCGAATGGTCACAGAGGCAAAGGTCGAATCAAATTCAAAGACTTTCGTCGAGCCTGCAGATCAGACCATGGTCGAATCGCCCGATACCTGGCCCAAGCACCTCTGGCACCCGCTGGCTGGGCTCAACCGCTCGACCCAGTTCATCCTGCTCGCCGCATTGATCCTGGGCCTGAGCATGGCCTTCGTGGGCAGCCTGGTCAGCCAGCAGATCAAGCTGGCAGCCGCGCACAGCGCCGGCGAAGGCGCGGCCATCTACATGGAGGCATATCTGGACGAATATGTGCAGGAACTGGCCTCGGCCAGCACGCTGAAAGCCGAAAGCGTGCAAGCCATCGACAACCTGATGAAAGACACCTCGCTCAAACAACACATCCTCTCGGTGAAGATCTGGCTGCCCGACGGACGCAACGTCTACAGCACCAGCAAGCGCCCGGTTTTCTACTATCACCCCGCCGGGCCCATCGCCGAGGCCATGCAAGGCAAGGTGGTAACCCGCCTGAGCCCGCTGGATCATGACGAGCATGCCTACGAGCGCAGCTTTGGCCGGCCGCTTTACGAAACTTATGTGCCGCTGCGTGAGTTCGGTAGCGGCAAGATCATCGCTATCGGCGAGTTCTACGAGATGGAGCACGAGATAGACAGCATTCACCTGCAGGTCTGGGCGATCATCGCCGCTGCGACCCTGGCCATGCTGGTGCTGCTGTTTCTCATCGTCCGCCACGGTGACCGTATCATCAGCAAACAGCAGACAGTGTTGCGCCAGCAGATGCATGCACAATTGGCGCTGCACCAGCAAAATGACACCCTGCAGCGACGCATCGCCACCGCCAGCCAGGAATTCGCCACGATCAATGAGCTGACCCACAGACGCCTGGGCGCTGACCTGCACGATGGTCCGGCGCAGCTTCTGACCCTGATCCTGCTGCGTCTGGATGAGCTGGCGGCGTTGTCGACAAATACGACCAGCGAGCCTCTGGAGACCATCCGCAATGCCGCCCAGGAAAGTCTGCGCGAGATTCGCGGTATTTCCCGTGGCCTGGCCCTGCCGGAAATCAACGAGCTGAATCTGGAAGAGCTGCTCAAACTGGTGGCGCAACGCCATGAGCAACGCAGCGAAACCAAGGTGCAACTGGAACTCGGCAAGTTGCCCGAGACACTGAGTCTGCCCTACAAGATCTGCATCTATCGCCTGGTACAGGAGGCGTTGAACAACGCCTTCCGCCATGCCGGCGGCCAGGGCCAGTTGCTCAGCGCCGATTGCAGGCAGGGCGTATTGGAGGTACAGGTGGCGGACGCTGGCGCGGGCATCGCTCAGGGACCTCAGGCCGCGACAGGGTCACATCGCTCGCGTCTGGGACTGGTGGGCATGCGCTATCGAGTGGAGTCTCTGGGCGGGACGTTCGAACTCGAATCGGCCCCCGGGCAAGGCACCCGGGTCACGGCCAGGTTCGATTTACGCGACGACGATAACCGCCAGTAGCACCTGTGTCGTCAGGGCGCACCGATGCCCACGGTCCAGGTCTTGTGGCTTTCCCAATAGCGGCGCACAGCTGCCACCGCCTCGACGCGATTGCGCGCATGCAACTTCTGCATCACGTTGGTCATGTAGTACTTCACCGTCTTCTCGCTCAAGCCCAGTTTGGCCGCCACCTCACGATTGGTCAGGCCGTTGGCGACTTCACGGATGATCTGTTCTTCGCGGTGAGTGAGGTCTACCCCGCGCTGCTCGGTCTGGTGCTTGCGAAAGTTGCTCAGCAGGCGCGTCGCCAGCGCCGGTGTGATAAAGGTTTCACCCTTGGCCACGGTGCGAATCGCCTGAATCAGCTCGGGACCACTGACCCCCTTCAGCACGTAGCCCTGAGCACCTCCTTCCAGGGCCGAGTACGCGTCGTCCTCGGACTCCGACACTGTCAGCATCAACACCTTGACCTTCGGCTGCGCCTTGCTGATGGCGCGTACCGCGGCGAAGGTATCGCCCGGCATGTTGACATCCATAAGCAGCACATCGGGCTGACAGCGCGCGGAAATTTCCCGCGCCTCATCGGCGCAACCACCCTGCTCCACCACCTCGAAGTCCTCGACCCGGCCCAAGGTCGCAGCGACCCCCTGACGCAGCATTGGATGGTCGTCGACTATGCCTACCTTGATCTTGTCGCTCATCGAATATGCTCCCCTCAAGGTTTATACCCTTGTAGCCAGGGAGCCTGGCCGACGCCAAGCTCCCAGACTCGCCCCTGACTCAACCCAGCTGGAAGTCCGCCGAGGTGACCGTGGTGTGGTTGCTGACGCCCACCAGGGTGATGGTGCCGCCGTTCCCGCCGTTGATGGTCACCAGTGTGTCGGTACCGGCATCGGCGATGGCAACCCGAGCGGCGAAGTTCGCCGCGGTGACCCCCAACGCGGTGACGTTGAGCAGGTCCTGGCCACCGGCAGGGTTGGCGTCGAAGTCGATTATCCGGTCGTTGCCGAAGTTCGGCCCGAACGCGAAGATATCGTTACCCGCCCCGCCGGTGAGCACATCATTGCCTGTGCTACCTCGGATGTAGTTGTTCAACGCATTACCTGTACCGGTAAAATTGCCACTGCCAGCGAACATCAAGTTCTCGACGTTGGCTCCCAGCGTGTAGTTCAGCAGTGACGTCCATACCGTATCGGTGCCTTGACCAGCGAACTCGATAACCTGATCACCTGCCTCGGTCACCCCATAGGTGTCGTTACCCAACCCTCCAGACATGCTGTCGTTACCCGCACCGCCACTCAGCGTGTCGTTGCCCTCTCCGCCGATCAAGGTGTCGTCACCCGCACCGCCGTTGAGCACATCATTGCCCATGCCACCTCGGATGTAGTTGTTCAACGCATTACCTATGCCGGTAAAATTGCTACTGCCAGCGAACATCAAATTCTCGACGTTGGCTCCCAGCGTGTAGCTCACCAGTGACGTCCATACCGTATCGGTGCCTTGACCAGCGGACTCGATAACCTGATCACCTGCCTCGGTCACCCCATAGGTGTCGTTACCCAACCCTCCAGACATGCTGTCGTTACCCACACCACCATTTAGCGTGTCGTTGCCCTCTGCGCCGATCAGGGTGTCGTCACCCGCACCGCCGTTGAGCACATCATTGCCTGTGCCACCTCGGATGTAGTTGTTCAACGCATTACCTGTGCCGGTGAAATTGCTACTGCCAGCGAACATCAGATTCTCGACGTTGGCTCCCAGCGTGTAGTTCAGCAGTGACGTCCATACCGTATCGGTGCCTTGACCAGCGAACTCGATAACCTGATCACCTGCCTCGGTCACCCCATAGGTGTCGTTACCCAACCCTCCAGACATACTGTCGTTACCCATACCACCACTTAGCGTGTCGTTGCCCTCTCCGCCGATCAAGGTGTCGTCACCCGCACCGCCGTTGAGCACATCATCGCCTATGCCACCTCGGATATAGTTGTTCAACGCATTACCCATACCGGTGAAATTGCCACCGCCAGCGAACATCAGATTCTCGACGTGGGCTCCCAGCGCGTGGCTCAGCAGTGACGTCCATACCGTATCGGTGCCTTGCCCAGCGGACTCGATAACCTGATCACCTGCCTCGGTCACCCCATAGGTGTCGTTACCCAACCCTCCAAACATGCTGTCGTTACCCATACCACCACTTAGCGTGTCGTTGCCCTCTCCGCCGATCAAGGTGTCGTTACCCGCCCCCCCCACTAGCGTGTCGTTACCAGCCCCACCCTCCAGCGTGTCGTCCCCACCCATGCCATTGAGAATGTCATCGCCGTCGCTGCCCAGCATGACTTCGGCCCCCGACGTGCCCGTCAGGGTTCCGCCGAACGTCGTCATGACCATGATTCCAGCCAGCACCGCAGTCGCCGCCGAAGTCAGCGACTCCAGGGTATTGCCGTTATCGGTGTAGCGAACCATCACCCGGATCTGCTGCCCGGCCTGGGCCACGGTCGGGGTGAAGCTCGATCCTGTGGCACCGGCAATATTGACGAAGTTGCCCGCCGTGCCTGCCTGCCACTGGTAGGAGAACACCACACCGGCGAGCCCGTCGGCATCGGTAAAGGCATTGATCGCCGTCAACGGCTGCCCCAGCGTCGGCGTCATGCTGCTCAGCAGCACGCTGCCCACCGGCAGATCGTTCGGATCGCCACCTTGCACGACCAAACTGGTCGGCGCCGAGAACACGGTTTCCAGCACGTCGTGAGCGTCCTTGTAGATCGCCTTGACGCGCAGGGCCAGGCCCTCGAACTCAGGCGTCACGGTGAAGTTCGGGCCGGTTGCACGGGCAGCCTCGCCGCCAATGTTTTCCGTCACGATATCTTCGAAGGTACCGTCACCCTCGGCATCCACCTGCCAGTAGTAGCTGATCGGCCCGGTGATGGCGCCGTTCGGATTACCGACGCCGATGTTGTCGGCGTCGCGCACCAGCCCGGCCGATACGCTGAGCACCTGGCCGACGCTGGGCGAGCCATCGCTGATGCGCAGCGCACCTTCCACCTCGGCGTTGCGCCCTTCGACCAGCACCATGACCTGGTCGTTGAACTGGATGCGCTCGATATTGCGGATCATGTCCGCACCATCGGCACCGACCACATCGAGGAGGCCGTCACCATCGTTGTCCACCCCATCCAGGCCAACGTGGCGTACACCGAACAGGCCGTCGCCCCACTCGAGTACTTCATACTCGGACATCAGCCCCGAGTAGACCGCCGTGTCGAAGGACTGCCCGAGGTCGTCCGGGTCGACCGTGCCGGACATCAGCTCGCGGACGATGACCAGTTGTCCCGGGTTGTAGGTGCCGTTGAGCATCAGCGGGATCATCGGCACCATGCTGTTGAAGCTGGCGATCTCTGCGCCGGTACCATCGTTGTTCTCACGCACGCTGATGCGCACGTTGAGCCACATGTCACCGTCGATCAGGTCGTCGCCGCCGTTACCGGCAATCAGATCGCTGCCGTTGCCGCCGAGGATGATATTGCCCGCGCCGAAGGAGGTGACCTCGCCGAGGCTGGTCAACGGATCGGCCAGTTCGTTGATGAACGCCCGCAAGCCGTCGACCATGTCCATGTAGTCGTCGCTCAGCACGCTGCCGTAGGCGCCGGACATGGCGATGGCCGTGGCGTCACGGTCGTCGCCGTTGAGGATGTCGGCATGCTGCGAACCCGACAGCCCTTCCATGAACTCGAAGCGCGCCAGCGCCGACACATCGGACGGTGCCACCGGCGTTTCGTCGAAGGCGCGCAGACGGAAGTCCACGTTGACCCCGAACGGATCGTCGCGGAAACCCGCCCAGTCGAAGCCGGAGCCGCCAACGTAGCGGTCACCCTGGCCGCCGTTGCCGAACATGATGTCGTCGCCACCCTCGCCGTCCATGCGGTCGATAATGCCGAACTCGCCGATGAATACGTCATGGCCGATCACGTCGTCCAGGCCGAACTCATTGAAGTTGTCGCCGCCGTTGCCGTCGGGACCGCCCAGTTCCAACCAGTCGTTGCCTTCGTTACCGAACTGCGCCTCGTTGCCGCGGGTGCCGAGGATGAAGTCGTCGCCCGGGCCGCCGAACACCTCGGTGGAATCCTCGCCGGAGACGACGAAGTCCTTGCCGTGGCCGGCCATCACCAGATTGATGCCATTGCCGGCATGCACCACGTCGTTGCCTTCGCCGGCGCGGATGATGTCGTCACCGCCCATGTCGGTAATGATGTCGTCGCCGGCTCCCCCCATGTGCAAGTCGTTGCCAAAGCCACCTTCCAGACGATCATTGCCGGCGTCGCCCCACAGGGTGTCGTCGCCGATGCTGCCGATCAGGGTGTCATTGCCGTCCGTGCCGCCGAGCACCACGTGCTCGTCGCCGTTGTATTGCAGGAAGTTCGGTCCGCGCATCACCTCTGGTAGCAGCGGGTCGCCGCTATCCGGATCGGCGCGGCCGTCGACGCCCAGGCCGGTGTGTTGCTGAGCCTGGTTCACTTCGAGGATAAAGCCCGGCGTGGAGAAGATATCCCCCGGCAGGTGTGTGGCGTCGGTGTTGGCCATGACCATGCGCGAGAAGAAGTTGTTCTCCATCTCGGTGAGCATGTTCAGGCCAGCCAGCCGTTCCAGGTAGTAGAAGCGGTCGGCATCCTGCAGCGCCTCCATCTGCGTCTCGAAGACGAAGTTGAAGCTGGAGCCGAGCATGCCGCCGAAGGGCATGATCTTCTCGGCCAGGCCGCCGATCCAGAAGTCGATGGCGTTGACCCCGGTGGTTGCCGCAGGGCCATTGAGGAAGGCCATGCGATCGACGCCTTCGGCGTCCGCGTCGAACAAGCGACCCTCTGGCGTACCGTCATCGATCAGTGCCGTGCCGCCAAATACCAGGGCGAAGGCCACCGCCCGTTTCTCGGCCAGAGTATCGACATCGAGTGCCTGCAGAGCGGCATGCGTACCGTAGGCAGCGATGAAGTTGACCAGCGAGGTCTGGTGCTTGAGGTTCATGGCGAAATCGATCCAGCTGGTATACGGCTTCAGCTGGCTATCGCCGGTCATTTCATAGAATTCCTGGCGCGCCGCATTGAGCGACGGCACCCCAGTCTCGCGACCGCGTGCCAGGTTGATCGCCGCCAGGTCCAGCGGCAGGCCGAGCAGGTTGTTGCGCAGAGCCTCGGTGACGAACTCGTCGATCTCGTTGCCCAACTGCCGGGTCATGCCGCGCGCAAGGGCGCCGGCGGCCTCTTCCGCCGAGACGGTGATATAGCGCTCGTTGCCCGGTCCCTCGGCGATATCCGGGTCGAAGTCCGGATTATTCAACTGGTTGAACATCAGTGGATTGAGGAAGGCCTCGATCAGCCCCAGCTCGCTGGAGACGAAGTTCGGATCGAAGCGATCCACCGTCTCGGTCAGCATCGAGTGGCCGAAGCGGTACACCACGTGGGCGAACTCAGCCATGATTGCCGGATTCAACGTGCTGTCGTACACCTGGGTGGCGTTGAAGAACACGTCCACCTGCGGTTGCACCTTGCGCGCGAACTCCTCGAACACCAGGTGCTGATATTGCATCTCGGTGGCGAAACGCGCGGCCTGGAACAGTCGCTCGCCATTCCACACCAACCCATCCGGGCTGCCCGGCAGGCTATCGACCGGCTCCAGCAACCACTGGTTGATGAAGTCGATATCGTTGGAGGCCAGCACCACGTCCTTGGTATGCGCCACCACGCGGTTATGCTCGGCGTGGAACACATGGTGGATGGCGGTCAGGCCGATATTCTCGTTGCCGCGACCGTCGCCGGTGATGAAGTGGGCATCGAGCAGCTCATCATCATAGGTGTTGCCGCTGGTCTGCCCATCGCCGAGGGTCAACCCCACTTCAGCATCACCGTCGGCGGTCTTCAGCGCGCCGTTCTGGCTGTTGAAGGGACTGGCGTTGTGCGCGATATCGTCGAGGAAGGCGTGATTGGTACGAATCACATCATTGGGCACCGCCACCCCTCCAGGCCCGGCAGAGACCAGACCGCCGCCCGTGACGAACTGCGGATAACCGTTGGGGCCAGGGATGAACTTGCCGTACTGGTCGGTAGCCAGCAGCGGCACATTCACCACATCGGCATCGCTCAGCACGATGCCCAGCATGTCGAGCGCCTGAGCCTTGACCTCCGCCCAGGTCGGCAGGCCGCCATCGGCGCCATTGAGCAGGCGCCCGGTGGCCACCGGCCCCTCGTCGGTCATGGCGTACTCACGCAGGAACACCTGGTGCGACGCATGCGAGGTGTAGGTCTGGTTCTGGTCGACGAAGGGCGTGGTCTGGTTGACATGCACATGCACATCGTCCGACGTGCCGAGTACACCGTCCGTACCGGCCAGCACCGCCTGGTTGGTGGCCCGGGTCAGCACCATGAAGTTGGCCGAACCGCCCTCGACATAGAGCGGGTCGTCCGGCTGCAACGGGATGAACACCGTGCCGTTGCCGCCCTTGTTGACCAGGTCCAGGCCGTGATCGAAGAACTGGCCGAACAGGGTGAACCAGGAGTTGAAGCCGGCCGACAGCCCTTCGTCCGGCGCGCTGTTGGGGATAAACAGCGGCATACCTTCCGGGATCGGCTGGCCGTTGAGATCCAGCAGCACACCGTTGACATCCAGAGTGCCCAGGCCGGCATCGACATAGGCCTGCACCGCCGCCAGGTTGGTGATGGTCTGGTCGACGATCAGGTTGGAGATGGTCCGCGGGTCGGCATCCACCACGTTCCAGGGCGCGCTGGGATCGTTCGGGTTGGTCACATCGGCCGGATCGTAGGCATAGTTGCCGTTGCTGAACTCACCGCCCGGGATGCCCGGCCCATTGAAGTCGATGGTGTCGCCATCGGGGTCGTTGATGAAGTCCTGCGTCGTCGAGGTCGGGAACGGCTGATCTGCCGCACCGAAGTGCTCCTGCCCGGAGACCAGGTTGTTGAACGTACCATCCACCGTGCGCAGGCCCCAGGGCAGGCGCGAGTTGGGGATGATGTCCATCAGTTCCTCGCCGGCAGCATGGCGCTCGGCGATGATGATCTGGTCGAGGATGAACTGCAGGTCGGAGCGAATCATCCGCAGGCCATTGCCGGGGCTGACCACGTCGCTTTCCACCGGCAGCGGAGCCGGCGGCAGCGGCAGCTCACCGCCCGCTACCGGGTCGGTAGCCACCGAGGCCACCCGCTCCAGCACGCCGTTATCGTCCTGGTAAATGGCGATCACGCGAATCGCCAGACCGTCCAGGTTGGGGCTGACGCGATAGGAGACGCCATCCTGGGTGGACGGCCGCGCACCGCCTTCTTCGACGATATCCTGGAAGATGCCCGAGCCTGGATCCGCCTCGAACTGCCAGACATAGCTGACCGGCCGGCCATTGATCAGACCATTGCCATTGTCCTCGTCGCCGACGCCTGCGGCGGAAACCCGCAGCAGTTGGCCCATGGCCGGTGCATCGACAGGGTCGCCATTGACGTCGAGAATCTGCAGCGCGCCGGTGGGCGAGAAGTTGCCGCCCTGTTCGGTACCCGCCACTTCCTCGACGAACACACCGCCGACCAGCACCAGGGCGCTGTCGGCGAACTGGATGCGCTCGATATTGAGCAGGCGGTCGGTACCTTCGTCGCCAACGTTGTCGGTGACGATGGTCATGCCGGCCAGCGTGGTCACGGTGTAGTTCTCGCGCGGCCCGCCGTACAGCGCGGTGTCGAAGCTATCGGCGCTATCGAGGATCTCGCGCTGGATCACCAACTGGCCAGGGTTGTAAACGCCGTCGAGCATCAGCGTGATCATGTCTTTCATGCTGTTGAAGGACGCGACCTCGTCGCCCGTACCGTCGTTGTTCTCCCGCACACTGATGCGCACGTTGAGCCAGCGATCACCGTCGATCAGGTCGTCGCCGCCGCGACCTTCCAGCACGTCGCTGCCGCCACCGCCGAGGATGATATTGCCGCTACCGAAGGAGGTCTGCGGCGCCCCAAAGAACTCGGTGAGCATCTGCTGCAGGTTGGTGATGCGGGCGATGCCCTCGGCAGTCAGCAGACTGCCCTGGGCACCGGCCTGGGCGATCAACGCAGCATCGGCGTTGTCGCCGCGCAGGATGTCGGCATGGGCCGAGCCGGACAGGCCTTCCACCTCGGCAAAGCGGTCGAGGATACCGGCATTGGATGGCGCCACCGGCGGCTCGACGAAGTCGTCGACGATCAGGTCGACCTTCACACCGACCTGATCGTCCTTGTACACGGCCCAGTCGAAGCCGGAGTTGCCGTCGAAGTGATCGGCGCCTTCGGAGCCGATCATGATGTCATCGCCGCCCTCGCCTATCACCTCGTCGAAGCCAGGGCCGCCGATAAATACGTCATGGCCGTTCACGGTATCGGTGGAGAACGGCTCGAGGTTGTCGCCGGGGGCACCGTCCTGGGTGCCGATCTCGATCCAGTCGTCGCCCTCGTTACCGGCGGTCTGCAGGTTGCCCTTGGCACCGAGGATGAAGTCGTTGCCGGTGCCGGCGAAGACCTCCGAAACGTCCTCACCTGTGATGATGAAGTCGTTGCCATGGCCACCGAGGATCAGGTTGAAGCCGTTACCGCCGTGGATCACGTCATTGCCGTCGCCACCCTTGATGACGTCGTCGCCGCCCTTGTCGGTGATGATGTCGTCGCCGGCGCCGCCTTCGATCACGTCGTTGCCGTCGCCGCCTTCCAGGCGGTCGTTGCCGCCGTCGCCCCACAGGGTGTCGTCGCCGATGCTGCCGATCATCACGTCGTCGCCTGCGGTGCCGCCGAGCACCACGTGCTCGTCGCCGGCGTAACGCAGGTAGTTGGTGTCGACCTCCGGCGTCTCCGGGTTATCGCGGATAACCAGTGGAATCAGCGGGTTGTCGCCAACCGGGTCGGCGCTACCGAGTCCGTCGTTGAACTGCGCCGACTGATTCACCTCGAGGATCAGCCCCGGCCTGGAGAAGATATCCGCCGGCAGGTGCACCGCATCGGTATGGCGCATCACCAGCTTGGCGAAGGAGTTGTCCTCCATCTCGGTGAGGAAGTTGAGGCCATCCAGGCGCGCCAGGTAGTAGAAACGATCGCCGTTCTGCAGCGCCTCCATCTGCGCCTCGAAGACGAAGTTGAAGCTGGAACCGAGCATGCCGCCGAAGGGCATGATCTGCTCGGCCAGACCGCCGATCCAGAAGTCGATGTCGTTGACCCCGGTGCTGGCCGCCGGCCCGTTGAGGAAGGCCATGCGCGCGTCGTCGGAGATCGCTCCGCCACCAAACACGATATCCATGGCCGCGGCGCGCTTGGCCGCCAGCGAGGTCACCCCGGTGATGCTGGCATGCGTGCCATAGGCGGCGATGAAGTTGATCAGCGATTCAGGGTGCTTGAGGTGCAGGGCGAAATCCAGCCAGCTGGTGTAGGGACGCAGCTGGCTGTCGCCAGTCATGGCGAAGAATTCGGCGCGCGCCTCGTTCAGCGACGGCACGCCCGTGTCGCGACCGCGGGCGATATTGATCGCCGCCAGGTCCAGCGGCAGGCCGAGCAGGTTGCTGCGCAGGGCACCGGTGACGAACTCGTCGATCTCGTTGCCCAGTTGCCGGGTCAGGCCACGGACGATGGCGCCAGCAGCTTCTTCGGGCGACAGCGTGCCGTTTTCGTTGAACGCCAGCGGGTTGAGGAAGGCCTCGATCAGCCCCATGCTGCTGTCGTTCTGGAAGCTCGGATCGAAGCGATCCACCGTCTCGGTCAGCATCGAGTGACCGAAGCGATACACCGTGTGAGCGAACTCGGCCATGATCGCCGGGTTGATGGTGGCATCGTAACCGTTGGGGATAAGGAACTCGTCCACCAATGGCTGCACCTTGCGCGCGAACTCCTCGAACACCAGGTGCTGGTACTGCATCTCGGTGCCGAACTTGGCGGCCTGGAACAGCCGTTCGCCGTTCCATACCAGAGTCGATAGATCGGCTGGAATCGCGCCGACCGGCTGCAGCAACCACTGGTTGAGAAAGGCGATATCGCCACCGGCGGCGGCCTGCAGGGCCACGTCCTTGGTGTGTTCGACCAGGCGGTTGTGTTCGGCGTGGAACACATGGTGCACGGCGGTCAGGCCGATGTTCTCGTTGACCCGGCCGTCTCCGGCCATGAAGTGGGCGTCGAGCAGTTCGTTGTCGTAGGTACCAGCCAGGCCATCGTTGACCCCGGCCACGCCATCGGCATCGGCTACCAGCGGCGCACCGGTTTGGCTATTGAAGGGGTTGGCCGAGTTGTTGATGTCGTCGAGGAAGCCATGACCGGTGGTCAGCGCCAGAGAGGCGTCCACTGGCGCGGCCAGGTCGCCTTCGACCAGGCCACCAGCAGTCACCAGCTGCGGCAGGCCATTGGCACCCGGGATGAAGTTGCCGTACTGGTCGGTGGCCAGCAACGGCACCCGGCCGACATCTTGATCGTCCAGTTCGATGCCCAGCACGTCACGAGCCTGAGCCTTGAGCACGCCCCAGGTGGCCATGCCGCCCAATTCCACGTCGTCCTCGGTGCCGAAAATGCCGTCGCCGCCCAGATCGCGGTTGGTCAGCAGTTTGCCGGTGACCATGGGTTGGCCGTCCACCAGCACATAGGCCCGCAGGAACACCTGGTGCGAGGCGTGCGAGCTGTAGGTCTGGTTCTGGTCGACGAACGGCGTGGTCTGGTTGACGTGCACACGGTTACCGTCCGCGTCCACCTCGACGCTGGCGCGGGTCACCACCATGAAGTTGGTCTGCGGCGTGGCCGGGTTGTACAGCGGATCGTCCGGCTGTAACGGAATGAAGACGAAGCCGTTGCCGCCCTTGTTGACCAAGTCCAGGCCATGGTCGAAAAACTGACCGAAGAAGGTGAACCAGGTGTTGAAGCCGGCCGAAAGCCCTTCGTCCGGCGCAGTGTTGGGGATAAATAACGATTGGCCGGCAGGGATCGCCACTCCGTCGAGATCCAGTACGGTGCCAACGGGATAGGGGTTGCCATCCGAGTCCAGCTGGCTACCGTCAGCCAGCATGCCCATGCCGATATCAATGAAAGCCTGCACCGCCGCCGGATTACTGATGGTCTGGTCGACGATCAGGTTGGAGATGATCCGCGGGTCGGCATCGGCCACATTGCCGGCGGCGCCGTAGTCAGTGTTGGTCACCAGCCCACCGGGCGCCGCACCGTTCATATCGAAGGTGTCGCCGTCCTGGTCATTGCGGAACTGCTGGTCCAGCAACAGGAGGAACTCCTGGTCGGCGGCGCCCCAGAAGGTACGGCCCTCCACCAGGTTGTTGTAGCTGCCATCCACTGTACGCAGTCCCCAGGGCACCTGGGAATTGGGCAGCAATTCACTCAGGCTCTGCCCGGCAGCATGCGCCTCGGCAATGAAAATCTGCTGCAGGATGAACTCGAGATCGGACTTGATGAAATTGGCCATTTCCTTGCACCTCGGATGCCCAGCGGCTGAATGCGCGAAGTCGAAGGAATCCCTGGCACAGAAGCAGCCCACCCCATGCGTTGCGCATTGCGCAATCGTCAGAGCGTTCCCGGGATAGAGGCCAAACGCTGCCACACCGACATGCTGGGCTGATCGGCGTGCAATCAGTGCTTGGTATGTCCCTATGCTGACGCTGGCACGAAACCTAGCGTCAGAAATCAGGCAGTGTGAGACCCGTGCAATTGCGGGTCGGCGAAATGCCCTGGCAAAGACGCCTCAGGCGTCCGGTAAAACGTGATTCCGATGGTGATCACCCCCATGCAGGAGCTCGCCAAGGAGAGCCGTGTCGACTTCTTGGCTTGGATCACACGACTAGACTTAAGTCCTAGCCAATAGGATTGTCAAGATACCGTCAGTCGCCTCATAAATCACGACACATCTATATAAGCATTTATTGAATAAAGATTTTTTTGATGAAACAAAACGAAGCATCAAAAAAATAAGGCACTCAAATCCCTTGCACATCGACGAAAATCCCATCTATACCTACATGGCGACACCATAGAAGACAAAAAAATGTCTCTAATAGACGGTCCTGCGCATCAATCGTCGAAATGCCGTCACCCCAAGCAGGACACTCAGCGAACATGCAGTGCCGGAGGGTCCCATGGACGTCCCGCAGTCCCCGCGTTCCGAGCTGGCCGAGGTGCTGTTTCGCCTGCGCCGTACCTTCTACGCACTAGCCGCCTTCAGCGGGGTGATCAACCTGCTGATGCTGACCCCGGCTGTTTATATGCTGCAGGTCTATGATCGCGCACTGGTCAGCAGCAACGTCACTACCCTGCTAATGCTCACCGTGCTGGTGATCGGTCTGTATGTACTGATGGCGCTGTTGGAGGTGGTGCGCTCGAGCGTGCTGATCCGCGTCGGCAACCGTCTCGACATGATGCTCAACAAGCGCATCTTCGGCGCCGCCTTCGAGCGCAACCTGCGCCGCGCCGGCGGCAACCCCGCACAAGCGCTGCAGGATCTATCGCAGGTTCGCCAATTTCTCACCGGTAACGGCCTGTTCGCCTTCTTCGACGCCCCCTGGACCCCGATCTTCCTGTTTGTGATCTACCTGGTACACCCACTGCTCGGCCTGATTACCCTGATTGGCTCGTTACTGCTGGTGAGCCTGGCCTGGCTGACCGAAGTCAGCACCCGCAAGCCGCTGGCCGAGGCCAATCAGGCCTCGCTGGTATCCGGCAGTTTCGCCAACAACAACCTGCGCAATGCCGAAGTGATCGAAGCCATGGGCATGCTGCCGGCGATTCGTCAGCGCTGGTTCGGCAACCACCTGAAAATTCTCGAGCTGCAAACCCTGGCCTCAGACCGCGCGGCCTACATCGCCGGGGCCAGTCGGTTCGTGCGTGTCACCCTGCAGTCGCTGATCCTGGGCGCCGGCGCCTTGCTGGCGATCCAGGGCACGATCACCCCAGGCATGATGATCGCCTGCTCGATCCTCTCCGGTCGTGCCCTGGCGCCAGTGGAGCAGGTAATTTCGGCCTGGAAGCAGCTGCTCTCCAGCCGCGCTGCCTGGGCCCGGTTGTCCGGGCTGCTGACCGACTTCCCTGCGCACAAGCCCTCCATGCCGCTACCCAAGCCGCTGGGCATGCTCCACGTGGAGAACGCCTTCGCCAGCGCACCGGGCTCGCCCACGCCGATCCTGCGCGGCGTCAGCTTCAACCTGGCGCCCGGCGAGGCTCTGGGCATCATCGGGCCCTCGGCATCAGGCAAATCCACCCTGGCGCGTCTGCTGGTCGGTGTCTGGCAAGCGCAAGGCGGCAAGGTGCGCCTGGACGGCGCCGATATCTATCGATGGAACAAGGCCGAACTGGGCCCCTGGCTCGGCTACCTGCCGCAGGACGTCGAACTGTTCGAGGGCAGCGTCGCCGAGAACATCGCGCGCTTCGGCGCAATCGACAGCGAGGCAGTGATCCTGGCCGCCAGGCAGGCCGGCGTGCACGAGATGATCCTGCACCTGCCGCAAGGCTACGACACCCACCTGAGCGCCGACGGTGGCTCGTTGTCTGGTGGGCAGAAGCAGCGCATCGGTCTGGCCCGCGCACTCTATGGCGAGCCCTCGCTGATCGTCCTCGACGAGCCCAACGCCAGCCTCGACGACGTCGGCGAAGCGGCGCTGCTGCAAGCGCTGCTAGACCTCAAGCAACGCGGCAAGACCCTGGTGCTGATCTCCCACCGCCCCACCGTGCTGAGCATGGTGGACAAGGTTCTGGTACTGCGCGAAGGCGCTGTACAGATGTTCGGCAGCCGCGATGAGGTATTCGCCGCGTTGCGCCAGGCCAACGTGGTCCCCACCGGCAAAGGGGCGCCGACCCTGGCCTCGGTGCGGGCCAAGGAGTGACATGTCATGTCCGATCTGCAGTTCGAAAGCAAGGGGCTGATACTGACGGATAGCCCCTGCACAGTTGACATGGACGATGGCAAACCCAGTCGCTGGGGTTTGTCGCTGGTGCTCGCCGGCTTCGGCGGATTCATTCTCTGGGCCATTCTCGCGCCACTGGATGCCGGGGTGGTGGCCAATGCCACGGTCAACGTCACCGACAACCGCAAGACCATCCAGCACCTGACCGGCGGCTCGGTCGGCGCCATCCTGGTGCGCGAGGGTGATCTGGTGCAACGCAACCAGCCGCTGATCGAACTGGACGCCACCCGCGCCATCGCCGAGCAGGGCATGGTCCGCGCGCAGTACATAGTGGTCAGCACAGTAAAAAGTCGCCTGCAGGCCGAGCGCGACGGCGCAGCACAGGTCGAGTTCGACCCTGAGTTGCTCAGCCAGTTCGCCGACGACCCACGCCTGCATGCCTCCGTCGCCCTGCAGCAGCGCCTGTTCACTACCCGCCGTACGGCATTGACCGGCGAAGCCGAGATTCTCCGCGAGAACATCCTCGGCGCCGAGGAACAGCTCAAGGGCCTGCGCCAGGTCCAGTACTCGCGCAGCGCGCAGATCAGGCTGCTCAACCAGGAGCTCGACGGCGTGCGCAGCCTCGCGGCGGAAGGCTATGTGACGCGCAACCGCATGCTCGAACTGGAACGCAACGCCGCCGAACTGAGCGCCTCGCTGGCGCAGAACATCGCCGACACAGGGCGTACGCGCAACCAGATCTCCGAACTCAAACTGCGCATCCTCCAGCTTGAACAGAATTACCAGCAGGAAGTGCAATCGCAGCTCAGCGATATGCAGAAAGAGGCCGCCGCCCTCGCCGACCGCCTGCGAGCACTGGACTATGAAGTCACCAACACGGTGATCCGCTCGCCCATCGACGGCGTGGTGCTGGGGTTGTCCGCCTCCACCATAGGCGGGGTGATCCAGGCCGGCTCGCGGATCATGGACGTGGTGCCGGCCAATGAGCCGCTGCAGGTGGATGCCATGGTGCCGGTGCAGGCCATCGACAAGATGCAACCTGGACTGCCGGTGGACATCGCCTTCCCCGCATTCAACCACGCGCAGACGCCGAACATTCCTGGTCGCGTGCTGACGATTTCCGCCGATCGCCTTATCGACGAGACCAACAAGCAGCCCTACTACCTGGCCGAGATCGAGGTCACCGCCGAAGGCATGGACAAGCTGGGCAACAATCGCATTCGCCCTGGCATGCCAGCCACCGTGACGATCAAGACCGGTGAACGCAACCTGATGAGCTATCTGATGAAGCCCATGCTCGACCGTATCGATGGGGCCTTCAAGGAGCAATGACATGCTCGTACGCCAGATCCTGTCAGGCCTCTGCTGCCTGGTCAGCCTGCCCGCCCACTCCATGGACCTGGTGCAGGCCTTGGAATTGCTGCAGCTGCAGGGCCCGACCTATCGTGCGGCCGTCCACGAACGTGCCGCAGGGCTTGAAAACCCCGCCATCGGCAGAGCCGGGCTGCTACCGCAGGTCACGGCCAGGGCCAGCAAAAGCCAGGTGGACGGTACCCAGGAGCAACAGAATGTACTCGGCCGGCGCATCGAGAACGATCTGGACTACGACTCGGAAAACCTCAGCGTGCAATTGCGCCAGCCGCTGTACAACCGCCAGAAAATGGTCGAGTACCGCCAGGGCAAGCAACGCGCCAGCTATAGCGAAGCGGTGTTCGATGCCAAGACGCAGAGTGTTGCCGTACGACTGGCCAGTCGCTACTTCGATGTGTTGCTGACGCGCGAGACCATCGACCTTTCGCGCGCCAAGCTCAAGGCTTTCGAGCAGCAGGTAGCGGCTGCCAAGCGCCGCTTCGACCTGGGCGACGGCACCATCACCGATGTCGACCAGGCCACCGCACGACGTGACCTGGCGAGGGCCGGCGTGATCGAAGCCGAGGACAATCTGGTGGTCGCCCTGCGCCTGTTGCAGGAGTTGCTCGGTACCAACCCGGACCAGCTCTCCACCCTGCACACGGACTTTCCAACCCCGCCGCTGCAACCGGACAACCTTCAGGACTGGCTACAAAAGGCGCAACTGAACAACCCTTCGCTACGTGCGCGACAACTCAATCATGGCCTCGCCGAAGAGGAGGTCAAACGCGCCAGCAGCGCCCACTGGCCCACGCTTGATCTGGTACTGGGCTATACCGACAGCGAGAGCGATTCGCTCTCCACCATCAACCAGACCAACCGCTACAGCTCCATCGGCCTGGAATTCACCATGCCGCTTTACTCCGGCGGCGGGGTCAGTGCACGGGTGCGCCAGGCCACCGCGAGCCGTGAACAGGCCGGGGAAGAAGTCAATGCCAGCCGCGAGGAGGTATTCTCCGCCACAACCCGTGAGTTCCGTGGCGTGCAGAGCGGCCAGGCGCGCATTCGCGCCCTGCAGCAGGCCGTCATTTCCAGCGAGCGGGCGCAGGATTCGGCGCGCAAAGGGTTTCTCGCAGGCTCCAGTACCAATGTCGACATACTCAACGCCGAAGAACAGGTGTTCATCGCCCGTCGTGATCTGCTCGAAGCCAAACTTCGCTATCTGCTCGCACGCCTGCAACTGGCTGCGGCGGTCGGCCTGCTCGGCGAGGACGATATCCTCCAGGTCAATGCCTACCTGGGTCCGGAGTTGGCTCTCGGCTACTGAGCGACGCACTCACCAATCACCGGTGTTTTGCCCGGGTATTCAGCGCCAGTGGCGCTGTTGCGCACGCCTGGTCTGCCCTGCGCCGAACACCCAGCCGCACGACACCACCAGCAGCTCTGCCAGCCAGGCCAGCAGCAACGCGCTGATCACGCCCCAGAGAATCGCATCCGGGGTAAACAGCACCTGATAACGGTATGCCTGCAGGGTTTCCTCGAACAGCTCCTGATCCGCGCCGGTCGCCAGGTGCCAGGCCTGGGCGTACCAGGGGCCCTGCATGGCCTGCCATTCGCGTTCGAGCAAGGCTGAGCGCTGCACCAGGTGCGCCACGCTATTGGCATCGCTGCGCATCACCGGGTCGTCGCTGACGCGATAGTGTGCGACCAGCGCATCCATATCGCCCTTGAAGAAATTGCGCGCAGTTTCCTGGAAGCCTTTGAGACTCTGCTGCGACTCCAGGCGATGAGCCTCGACCCGCTTGGCATAGTCATCGACGAAGCCCGGCACCTGCACGCCGAGCAACAGGCCAAAAGCGAACAGCGTCAGACGCAGGTAGCTTCTAAGCATAGGATCAGGCCTTGCCGTCAGTGATGCATTCGCCACGACGCCACAGGCGCCATTCGCCCGGCTGGTACAGCGACCATTGTTCGTTGTCGGTCAAAGGTTCGGTGGCGATCACCGTCACCACGTCGTTGGGCGTGGTTTGCGACTGGAAATCCACTTTCAGGTCGGCGTCCTTGAGTTGCGCAGGGCCGAACGGCGCGCGGCGGGTGATATGCGCGAGCTTGGTCGAACAGAAGCTGAACAGCCAGTCGCCATCGCTGAGCAGGCAGTTGAACACGCCGAGCTTGCGGTAGCTGGCACAGGCTGCCACCAGCACCGGCAGGAGCATTTCCACCGATACCGGCTCGGGAAAGGCGCGGCGCACGCGGTTGAGCAGATCGCAGAACGCCGCCTCGCTGTCGGTTTCGCCGACGGGTCGGTAGAAGGTGGTGGAGCCTTCCAGACCCGCCAGTTGACCGTTGTGCGCGAAACACCAGTTACGCCCCCACAACTCACGGCTGAAGGGGTGAGTATTGACCAGGCTGACCTTGCCCACATTGGCCTGGCGGATATGGCCGATCACCACCTCGCTCTTGATCGGGTAGCGCTGCACCAGCTGCGCCACCTCGGACTCGCTGCTCGCCCGCGGGTCCTGAAACAGACGCAAGCCCCGTCCCTCGTAAAAACCGATGCCCCAACCATCGCGGTGCGGCCCGGTGCGGCCGCCACGCTGCATCAGACCGGTAAAGCTGAACACGATATCGGTGGGTACATTGGCGCTCATGCCGAGCAATTCGCACATCGAATCAATTCTCCTTGCCGAGGATCAGACGTAATCGATCGGCTTCGTCCTGCAGACGCGCGTCAAGTCGCTTGCGACCCAGCGGCAGAAAACGCACCAGCAGTCGCCAAAGCAACGCTGGCAGGTCACCCAGTCGCCGCGGAATCAGGTGTAAATGAAGATGGGGCACGTGCTGATTGGAATCAGGACCATCATTGATCAGCAGGTTGATGCCGTTCTTGCCGTAACCCGCCTCACGCAGTGCAGCGGCTACACGCGCGGACAAGGCCAGCAGACGCTCACGAACCGGTGGCGGCAGATCACGTAGAAACGGCGCATGCAGACGACTGACGATCAGCACATGGGCCGGACGCATCGGGAAGATGTCCAGTAGCACAATGAAGTCTTCGTCTTCATACAGACGATGAGCGGGTAGCCGTCGCTCGGCAATGGCACAGAACACGCAATCCATCGGGCCTCCCTTGCACAAGGCCATCATGCTGAACGCCTGGGACGGCAGGCGCAAGGGGTCAGATCAAATACGCGGTTCCATACGGCCAGAGCGATCGCGCTCGTAGTCGCGAATAGGCAGGTCGTCGTCCTCTTCCATGCGTTCGCGCAGGGTGCGCGGGTCTTCGTCAGGCTCGGATACCTGTTCGCTCTTGCGCCCTTTCCACCAACGTTCGATGGGCCAGCGAACAGCGACGAACACTAGATACACGGCAAGCGCGATCAAGCTGTAGAGCGCCAGATCAGCGACCGCGCGCCAGGCGTTATTGCCGACCTTGAGCAATACATCCATGGCGGTGACCGCGAGAGCGGGCGCGAACAGCTCGCGTACCGGGTCGACGATGGTCGGGCTGAACAGCAGCACCGCCATCAGTACGGCGAGCGGCTCGCGCAGGTAGCGCCACATCCAGCTGGTCAGGCGCATCCACACCAACAGGCAACCCAGGGCGGCAATCCCGTAGGCCGCCCAGGCCAGGAGGTAGTCGTTTTCATTCATCATAAGCAGGCGCCGGCGTGGCAGGTCTGGCAAAGGGGCGCTTATGATAACGGCTTTTGCCCAGCGCGGCGCCCCTGCCGTCGCCCTCTCGTTCTCTGGAGCTACGCCATGCCCTCTGCCCCCATCGCCCGCCAGGAAGCCGGCAACGATCCCTATCACTGGCTGGAAAACCGCGACAGCGACGAGGTGCTGGCGCATCTGCAGGCAGAAAACGCCTACCTGGATGCCGTGCTGGAGCCGCAACGGGCACTGCGCGAGCAACTGTTCGAGGAGATCAAGGGGCGCATTCGCGAGACGGATCTGTCGCTGCCGACGCCCTGGGGCGACTACCTCTACTACCAGCGCACCACCGCCGGGGACGAATATCCGCGGCACTATCGTTGCCGCCGCCCTGCCGATGGCTCAATGGACGTCGACGCGGCCAGCGAAACGCTGTTGCTCGACCCCAACGAGTTGGCCGGCGGTGGCTTTCTGTCCGTCGGCGCATTCAGCATCAGCCCCGACCAGCGGCGCCTGGCCTACAGCCTCGACAGCAGCGGCGACGAAATCTATCGCCTGTTCGTCAAGGAACTGGACAGCGGCCAGATCAGCGAACTGCCCTTCGACGACTGCGACGGCAGCATGACCTGGGCGGGCGACAGCCAGACGCTGTTCTTCACCGAACTGGACGACACCCACCGCCCCTACAAGCTCTACCGTCATCGCCTCGGCGAAGCGGGCGCCACAGCCGTATTCGAAGAAGCAGATGGCCGCTTCTTCCTGCATTGCTACCGCTCAAGCTCCGAACGCCAGTTGATCCTGCAACTGGGCAGTAAGACCACCAGCGAAGTATGGGTGCTCGACGCGCAGCAGCCGCAGGGCGACTTCAACTGCCTGGCACCGCGTGAGGAAGGCCACGAATACGATGTCGATCACGGCATGCTGGACGGTCAGTGGTGCTGGCTGATCCGCAGCAACCAGAGCGGCATCAACTTCGCGCTCTACCGTGCCACCGAGGCGCAACCGCAGCGCCCGCACTGGCAGCAGATTCGCGCGCACAACCCGCAGGTAATGCTCGAAGGTGCCACGCTGAACCAGCGCGCCCTCACCCTTGCCCTGCGTGAGGGCGGCCTGCCGATTCTGGAGGTGCAGCCGCAGGGTCAGGCGCCCTATCGCGTGCAACTGCCGGATGCGGCCTACAGCCTCTACGTACAGGACAGCCTGGAGTTTCACAGCCCGGTGATCCGCCTGCGCTACGAAGCGCTGAACCGCCCCGCGCAAGTGCGCCAACTGGAACTGGCCACGGGCGCTCAGCAGGTCCTCAAGCAGACACCGGTGGAAGGCCCGTTCGATGCCGACGCCTACGAAAGCCGCCGCCTCTGGGCCACTGCGGCTGACGGCACGCAGATACCCATCAGCCTGGTGGCGCGCCGCGAGGTGTTCACCGCCGGCAAACCGGCACCGCTCTACCTCTATGGCTACGGCGCCTATGGTGCAAGCCTCGACCCCTGGTTCTCCCACGCCCGCCTGAGCCTGCTGGATCGCGGCTTCGTCTTCGCCATCGCGCACATACGCGGTGGCGGCGAGATGGGTGAAGCCTGGTACCGCGCCGGCAAGCTCGAGCACAAACACAACAGCTTCGGCGACTTCATCGCCAGCGCCGAGCGCCTGATCGCCGAAGGTCTGACCAACGCCTCGCAACTGGCGATCAGCGGCGGCAGCGCCGGCGGCCTGCTGATCGGCGCCGTGCTCAACCAGCGTCCCGAGCTGTTCGGTGCAGCCATTGCCGAAGTGCCTTTCGTCGATGTGCTCAACACCATGCTCAACCCGGATCTGCCGCTGACCGTGACCGAGTACGACGAATGGGGTGATCCGAACCAGCCCGAGGTATTCGAGCGCATCAAGGCGTATGCGCCCTACGAGAACGTACGCGCCCAGGCCTATCCGCCCATCCTCGCCGTCGCTGGCTACAACGACAGCCGTGTGCAGTACTGGGAAGCGGCCAAATGGGTGGCCAGACTGCGCCGCGACAAGACCGACGCCAACCTGCTGCTGCTCAAGACCGACCTCGGCGCAGGCCATGGCGGCATGAGTGGACGGTATCAGGGCATCAAGGATGTGGCACTGGAGTACGCCTTCCTGTTCCGTGTGCTCGGGCTAGCACACCCGTAGGAGCGGTTCAATCCACCTTGCGCTGCCCGTCCAGCCCCTGGCTATTGCGGCGCAGTTGCTCATCGAGCTGCGGAATCGATTGATCGCCAGTGGATTTCGGCGTAGTCCCTGGGGGCGTTTGTCCCTGGGGCGGCGGTAAGAGGGGCGCCGATCCCTGGCGCTTGATCGTAGTGGGCGTGGAAGGCTGGCCGTAAGGCTGTGGCGTCGCAGTGCCCGGCGCACCTGCCCCAGACGCGGACGGCATGCGCATCGGTTCCTGAGCCCAGGCCAAGCCGCCAAGGCTGGAGGCCAGAATCATCACGGCAAACATAGGCAAGCGCATGACATATCTCCTGTGCAGCTGGCTTTCGTTCTATTCTGGCAACATATCCAGTCAAGCGTTCACCTCCCGATAACAGGTTCTGTCATGAGCACCAATAACAACCGCTACTACCTGTCCGCCCAGGCCGAAGAGGGCTACCGGCAGAAAGCGCTGAAAATGTACCCCCATGTCTGCGGCCGCTGCGCCCGCGAGTTCTCTGGCAAGCGCCTGAGCGAACTGACCGTGCATCACCGCGATCACAACCACCACAACAACCCGGCCGATGGTTCCAACTGGGAGCTGCTGTGCCTGTTCTGTCATGACAACGAACACTCGCGCTACACCGACCAGCAGTATTTCGCCGAAGGCTCCACCGCCAGCCCTCAGGCTGCCAAATCGACCTACAAGGCCTTTGGCGATCTGGCCAGCCTGTTGAAAAAGGACTAGGGCGCGCTGGTCAGCACCGTATAATCGGTGCTTTTGCGAGTGCCACCGTGGCCAACAAACGATACGCCTGCATCGGTCTGTTCAACCCGAAATCCCCGGAAAACGTCGGTTCCATCATGCGTGCGGCGGGCTGCTATGACGTCAGCTCGGTGTTCTACACCGGCACCCGCTACGACCGCGCCAAGGATTTCATCACCGACACCAAGAAGGTTCATCAGGATATCCCGCTGATCAACATCGACGATTTGCGCAAGATCCTGCCGCTGGGTTGCACCCCAGTGGCGGTGGAACTGGTCGATGATGCACGTGCCCTGCCCGCCTATACCCATCCCGACCGGGCGCTGTACATCTTCGGCCCAGAGGACGGCTCACTGCAGAAGGAGATTCTCGACTGGTGTGGTGCTGAAGTCGTGTACATCCCTACTCAGGGCTGCATGAACCTGGCCGCGACGGTCAACGTGGTGCTCTACGACCGCCTGGCCAAAGGTAACAATACTCGCTCCGGCCCCTTGTTCTGACTCGAACCAGCAGACAGGGAGCGAAGCGGTAACACTCATCGCAGCAGCCGCGTATCCAACGTATTCGAAGGACCACCGATGACGTTCTCGGTGATATCGATGAAGTCCTGGGTGCTGACCTTGTCCAGACGCATCAGCCCACGGGTGACGTCGTCCAGCGACAAGTTGCCCTTGTCCTTGGTCTTCTGCCGAATTTCCCGGTCCAGCTCCTGCAACAGCAACACCGCACGCGCCGTGACGGGGCCGCTGGCATTGTCGGTACGCAAACTGCTGACCGGTTTGCTCCAGCGAATCAGCTGCTCACGGATCTTCTGATAGCGGTCTTCGCTGATACCGCCCGCGCGGCGCATCAACTCGATGGCGTAGTACTCGGCCAGGCCTTCGGCGATCCAGTCACTGCGCTCGCGACCATAGATGCGGCCGAATACGTGCACCAGTTCGTGTACCAGCGAGCTGGTGCCGTTCTCGCTGACCAATGGACGGTCGGCATGCATGTAGTAGGAATTGGCCGCCGACAGGCCACCACGCCACATCGGATCACCAGCGCCGACGATCAGCAGTTTGTCCGGATCACGCGGGAACACCTGCTGCATCTGCGGCCAGACGAAGGTCAGGAACGTCATGATATCCATGCGCCGCATGCCCTCGCCGATTGGTGCGGAGATGGCAACTTCGGTATCGCCCAGACGAGTACGGCGGGTACCCAGCTTGCCAGCCAGCATCCAGCCGGTCGGGCGGTCGAACCTGCGCTGCGGGTTGTCGATGCGAAAGCGGTTCTTGCCGATGCGCGGCCAGCCGGTCTCGACGCTCTTCCAGCCCTTGGGCAGATCGAACTGCAGGCGCGCCACCAGCTCGGTCTTGTCCTGCTGATCGAGCTTGGCCGCCGGAATCAGGTCGTCGCCCCTGAACAGTGCCCAGTCGTCGGTCATCCTGGCGTCGTAACGCCCAGGCTTGCGTTCGCTGTCGATCAGCACGCGGTAGCTCAGTACGCTCTTGCCCTCGCCCGGCTGCCACTTGCCGCGCCCGGCAGCCTCCTGCGACCACTGGCCGTCAGCCTTGAAATCGCTGAAACGCCCGTCTTCGCCAAGATTGAAGTCGAGGCTGCGCACCCGCTCGCCTTTCTCCAGGGTGATGCTGACTTCAGCCTGATTGCTCTCGGGCAGAAAGCGCACCCGGTAATCCAGATCGACCTTCTGCGTCGCGGCGAAGGCCGGCAGACTCAGAAGCAGCAGAGACGCGTACAACGGCAAGCGAAGGGACATCGAGCAAAACTCCTGATGCGGGATGTGGCAGCTTATGACAGCTGCGCCACAGGGCAAATTCCATGGACGGGGGACAGATTTGCCACGAAGCTGCGCGGCAATCAACCCGCGCGAAAAATCAGATGATCTTCCCAGTCGTCTTCGGCCACGCTGTTCTCACTGAGCATGCGTCCGGACTGGGAGATGCGTTCGGCGTGCACAGCGTCAGGGTCGCCGCTGACCAGGTGGTGCCAATGCGGCAGGTCCTTGCCTTCGCTGACCAGGCGATAAGCACAGGTCGGCGGCAGCCACTGGAACTGATCGGCCTGCGCCGGGGTAAGCTGAATGCAGTCGGGCACATGTTTGACCCGGTTGGGGTAATCGCTGCAGCGACAGGTCTGCAGGTCCAGCAATTTGCAGGCGATGCGCGTGTAGTAGACGGCGCCGTCGTCTTCGTCCTCGAGCTTCTGCAGGCAGCACAGGCCACAACCGTCGCACAGCGATTCCCACTCGCCCTGATCGAGTTGGGCGAGGGTCTTGCGTTTCCAGAAGGGTTCGAGGTCAGCAGCCATGGCAGCAGTATGTACTCAGGCGAAAAAAGCGCGGCAGTCTAGCTTGAGGCCCAGCCCCGGCCAAGCGGCGCATGCCGAACGGCGCCATCAGGAATTGATCATACGAGCCGGTCATCGCCGCTGGCGAGTTGCACCCGCCCTGCAGATCTGCACCCGTAGGGCGGGTGCAACCCGCCAAGTGCCTCAATAACCACGGGCGAAATCCACTTCACCCCGTAACGGCTCTCCCGTTTGCCAGCGCGCCAGGTTGTCGATGAAAAGCTCACTCATAAGCGCCGGATCGGTAGGCGCCGAGCTGTGGCCGGTGAGCAGCAGACGCGGCGCTGTCCAGAATGCATGACCGGGCGGCAGCGGCTCTTCACGACAGACGTCGATCACCGCGCCGGCCAACTGGTTGCGCTCGAGCGCGGCCACCAGATCGGCATCAACCACGGCGACACCGCGCCCGGCATTGATCAGCACCGCTTCTGGGCGGAAATGAGCAAGCAGCCGGGCATCGTACAGATCGCGCGTTACCGGCGTGTCCGGCAGCAGATTGACCACGTAATCAGCCCAGGCGACCAGGTGCGGCAGTCGATCCATGGCCGCCACTTCGAGAAAAGGCGCCTGCTCCCGCGCCTGGCTGGCGACACCACGCAGCTCCACGCCGAAGGGCTGGAGGAAATCGGCGACGGCCTGACCAATATCGCCACAACCGACCACCAGCACCCGACGGCCACGCAGGCTGCGCGGCAAGCCGTGATCCCAACGCTGCTCGACCTGCGCCGCCAGCCGGGCCAACAGACGCCGCTCTTGGACCAGCAGATGACCAAGCACGTATTCGGCCATCACCTGACCGAAGATGCCGACGGCGCGGGTCAGACGGTAATCACGCGGCAGTCCTTGCGCCAGCAGCGGCGTGATGCCGGCCCAGGTCGACTGCAGCCACTGCGGGCGCGCTCCGTCGCGCAACAAGGGCGCGAGCAGGTCGGGCTGCCCCAGCCACAGGTCGCAGTCGCCGGCTAGCGCACGCAGCTGTTCCAGCTGCGCGCCGGCGACCAGTTGCAGTTCAGGGCAGGCGCTGCGAATGCGCTCGGCGTAGAAGGCATGATCCTCCTCAGCGATCAGCAGGCGCATGACTTACCAGGCCGTTGAAAAACTACCTCGGCTTTGGCTTCCTGCGTCGCTCTACCTCCTGCATCCATGCAGTCGTGCGTTGGCAATACTGCGTTAAAAAAAACCTCAAAATGCTCATTTACAGCATGTAAACTGCGCTTTATCGGCTTTTTTTGCCTTGTCTTGCCTGCCTCTCCTACGTTTTTCAAGGGCCTGTTACACCGGATCGTTACGGCGCAGCAGTTCATCGGGCAGATGCTGAATGTACTCCTCCTCGGGAGGCGGCATCTGCAGGTGATAGCCCTGCTTGTCGAGATTTTCCAGCACCGTGGCGATGTCTTCCCGAGACAACTGCCGCTCCGGGCTGAGCACCAGATCGAAGGCGTGCGCAGGCGGGCCGAAAACGGCGAGCAGCCCCTCGGGCACACGCTTCAGGGCATCGGCCTTGAGCACGTAGAGATACATCTCGTTCTTGCGCGGGCTTTTATAGATGGAACAGATGCGTTTCACGCGGATTCTCCTTCAGCGGCCAGACAATCCAACAGGGCCTGCCCCATCAACTCCCGGCGCCAGCCGCGCAGGGAGTCTGGCAATTGGTACGGACCATTGGGGAAGCCGCTCTTGAGCAGGGCTTCCAGGGTCTTCTTGCGCAACATCAGCTCGGGCACGATATCCAGGCGCTCGCCCTCGCGCTGGCCAACGGCACGCAGCTTCTTCAGCAAGGCCGAGGCTTCGATTGGCAGCGGCTCGGGCAAGGCTTCGGGCCATTGCTCGGGCGGCAATGCGGCCGCCTCACGAATCAGCTGCAGCAGCGTCTCTCCATCCTGACGCACGGTTTTCGGGTGCATGTCCTCGATACGCGCCAGCGCAACCAGATTGTCCGGCTGGGTACGTGCCAGCGGCCACAAAGAATGCTCACGCAAAACGCGATTGCGTGGCTGGTTGCGCGCGCGCGCCTCGCGCTCACGCCAGGCGCACAGCGCGCGCAGCACAGCCTGCTGCTGACGCGAGAGTTTCCAGGCCAGCTTGGCGTCGCGCCAGGCGTCTTCCGGCGCGACTTCACGCCCGAGATTGGCGACCAGCTCGGCACCGTCCGCCAGAATCCACTCGACCTTCTGCGGCGCCAGGCGAGCCATCAGGGCGTGGTATACCTCGACGAGATGCAGCACGTCCTCGGCGGCGTAGCGCACCTGCAGTTCGGACAGCGGCCGCTGCAACCAGTCGGAGCGGGTTTCGCCCTTGGGCAATTCGATATCGAGCAAGGCCTGCACGAGACGCGAGTAGCCCATGGAGAAGCCGAGATTGAGGTAACCAGCCGCCAGTTGCGTATCGAACAGCGGTGCCGGCAGGCTGCCAGTCAGGCGGAGAAAGACCTCCAGGTCCTCACTGCACGAGTGCAGCACCTTGACCACGCTCGGCGCTTCGAGCAGCGCAGCGAATGGCCGCCAGTCGCCGATGCGCAAGGGGTCGATCAGATAGGCGCCATCGCCACTGCTGACCTGCAGCAACCCGGCGATGGGATAGAAGGTGTCGACGCGCATGAACTCGGTGTCCAGCGCGACGAAGGGCAGCGCCTGCCAGGCAGCGCAATGCTCGGCCAGGCTGGCGTCGTCGAGAATCCAGTGAATGTCGTTAGCCACGCGGCTCTCCCGTCTAGAATGCCGCGCAGTATATATGCCCAGGCCATCGCACGGGGCAGCGACCTGCCGCCGATGGCGGGAACTGTGTAATCTGTGCCGCGCACCGCCTCCGACCCGGAAGAACAACAATGCTGAAGAAACTGCTTGCCCTGATCGTCATGCTGCTGGCCGCAGCGGCCAGCTACCTGGCCCTCACCCCCAGCCCGATCGATCCGCTGCCCTGGGATGCCGCTCCCGCCCCGGCGATGACGGGCGCACTGGAGCCCAACGACACCCTGATGAAGGCCGAACTGTTGGCGCGCGGCCAGGTGCATGGCCCGGAAGACACCGCCGTCGATGGCCAGGGCCGGGTATACGCCGGCCTGCATGACGGCCGCATCGTTCGTGTGCTGCAAGATGACAGCCTGGAAACCTTCGCCGACACCGGCGGCCGCCCGCTGGGCATGAACTTCGACGCCAGTGGCAACCTGATCGTCGCCGACGCCTACAAGGGCCTGCTGAGCATCGATCCGCAAGGCGCGATCAAGGTGCTGACCACGGAGGCTGAAGGCTTGCGTTTCGCCTTCACCGATGACCTGGACATCGCCAGCGACGGCACCATCTACTTCAGCGATGCCTCGTCACGCTTCGAACAACCAGACTACCTGCTCGACCTGCTCGAGGCCCGCCCTCATGGGCGCCTGCTCAGCTACAACCCAGCCAGCGGCGAGACCCGTGTGTTGCTGAAAGACCTGTATTTCGCCAACGGCGTAGCGCTGTCGGCCAACGAGGACTTCGTGCTGGTCAACGAGACCTATCGCTATCGCATCACCCGTTACTGGCTCAAGGGCGACAAGGCCGGCCAGCACGACATCTTCATCGACAACCTGCCCGGCCTGCCGGACAACCTGCAGGGCGACCGCAACGGCACCTTCTGGGTTGCGCTGCCGACACCGCGCAAGGCCGACGCCGACTTCCTCCATCGCCACCCCTGGCTCAAGGCGCAACTGGCCAAGCTGCCGCGCGCGCTGTGGCCAAAGGCAATCCCTTACGGCTTCGCCATCGCCCTCAACGAGAATGGCGAGATCATCCGCAGCCTGCATGACACCAGCGGAACTCACCTGCGCATGGTGACCTCGGTGAAACCGGTAGGCGACTACCTGTACTTCGGCAGCCTGGACAACGACCGTATCGGCAAACTGCAGATCCACTGAGAATCTGCCCACGATCTTTCGACGAGATTCCACCTGCGCATAACAGTAAAAAGGCGAAGCGATCATTCGCGCTGGTGCGCCTAGTTTGGTGGGCTTCAGCCCACCCAATCGAAAGGCTGCGGGCTCAGACCTTCTGGGCAATCCAGATGGTGTGCCGCGTGCCCCTGTTGCCATGGGCATAGACCTGCACCGCCTCGCCCTTGAAACCGGCCTTGCGCACCTTCTCCGAGAATGCCCGGTCGGCGCTGGACGACCACACTGCCAGCATGCCCTTGGGCCTCAGCGCCTTGGCGCACTGACGCAGGCCGTCCATGCTGTACAGCCAGTCATTACCCTTCTGGGTCAGCCCTTCGGGGCCGTTATCGACATCCAGCATGATCGCGTCGTAGCACTGCTCGGCGGCCTGCAATACCTTGGCGACGTCCTCCTGGATGATCAACGCACGCGGGTCATTCAACGGATAACCGGACTTCGCCCCCAGCGGGCCACGGTTCCACTCGACCACTCCGGGCACCAGCTCGGCCACCGCCACCTCGGCATCCGCACCCAGATGCTGCAGCGCCGAGGCCAAGGTGAAGCCCATACCCAGACCACCGATCAAAACCCGCACCTGTGGCCGGCCGGCGATCTGCTTGCAGGGAATCGCAGCCAGGGCATCTTCCGAGCCGTGCATACGAGTATTCATCAGTTGCCCGCCATCGCCGCCAGCGATCTTGATGACGAAATCTTCGCCGTATTCGAAGAGATTCAACGCACCATTCGTACCCGGGATCGGAGCGGTGTCGAGCAAGACAAAACGTTTCATGCAGGGCGAAGGCCTGTGTAGCGAGCGTGAGGGCACGCAGCATGCCCGAGCCTGAATCGCTCGAGCAACACAGCCCCGCCAGAAACGGCGAAGCCCCGTGTTCTCACACAGGGCTTCGTGGCCACAGCGATGCTTTTTCAAACTCTTTTCAAGGTCAGACTTTGAGCTGGTATCAGACCACGCCTTGCGCCAGCATGGCATCGGCGACCTTGACGAAGCCGGCGATATTGGCGCCTTTGACGTAATTGATGCGGCCGTTCTCTTCACCGTGGTGCACGCAGGCATGGTGGATGTTCTGCATGATGCCGTGCAGACGCTCGTCCACCTCGCCGGCGCTCCAGTGCAGGCGCATGGCGTTCTGGCTCATTTCCAGGCCGCTGGTGGCGACGCCACCGGCGTTGGAGGCCTTGCCTGGTGCGTAGCAGATGCCGGCCTCGACGAACAGGTCCACCGCCTCCAGAGTCGACGGCATGTTGGCGCCTTCGGCCACGCAGATGCAGCCATTCTTCAGCAGTGTGCGAGCGTCCTGACCGTCCAGCTCGTTCTGCGTCGCGCAGGGCAACGCGATATCGCACGCCAGCCCCCAGGGCCGCTGCCCAGCGAGAAACTGCAGGCCATAATGCTCGGCCATCTCGCGCAAACGACCACGACGCACGTTCTTCAGCTCCATCAGGTACTGCCATTGCTCGTCGCTGAGACCACCCTCGGCATACAGCGTGCCCTCGGAGTCGGACATCGAGATCACCCGACCGCCCAGCTCAATAACCTTCTGCGCGGCGTATTGGGCGACGTTGCCGGAGCCGGAAATGGCCACGCGCTTATCCTCGAAGCCCTGGTCGATACGCTTGAGCATCTCCTGCGCGAAGTACACGCAGCCATAGCCAGTGGCTTCCGGGCGAATCAGGCTGCCGCCGTAGCTCAGGCCCTTGCCGGTCAGCACCGAGGTGAACTGGTTGGACAGCCGCTTGTACTGGCCGAACAGGTAACCGATCTCGCGACCGCCAACGCCGATATCACCGGCCGGCACGTCCAGATCAGCGCCGATATGGCGATACAGTTCGGTCATGAAAGACTGGCAGAAGCGCATCACCTCGCCTTCGCTCTTGCCCTTGGGGTCGAAGTCCGCACCGCCCTTGCCGCCGCCCATGGGCAGCGAGGTCAGGGAGTTCTTGAACACCTGCTCGAAAGCGAGAAACTTGAGCACGCCCAGGTTCACCGAGGGGTGGAAGCGCAGACCGCCCTTGTAGGGTCCGATGGCGCTGCTCATCTGGATGCGGTAGCCGCGGTTGACCTGCACCTGGCCACGGTCATCGACCCAGGGCACGCGAAACAGGATGGCGCGCTCCGGCTCAACCATACGGTCGAGAATGCCAGCCTCGCGATAACGCGGATTGGCCTCGAGGAAGGGCCACAGGCTGCGCACCACCTCCTCCACCGCCTGGTGGAATTCCGGCTGATCGGGGTCGCGCTGCTTCAGGCGCGCCAGGAAAGAATCGACAGACAACGACATACGGCACCTCGACACCACAAAAACAAAGTGGCCGGCACTCTATCAGGCAGCAAAGCACCAAAACAGATCAAAATGTCGCTTTGATGAAACTTTTTAGTGCATAACCCCGCGCGCCAAGATTGAAAAGCCTCTGGATAGCAATTTGCCTGATCAAAAGGCGCCCCAAATAATGGCCTTAAGCGCACGCATATCGATCACGCATATTGAATCGAGGCTCACCACTGTCACTACAGCTTTACCGAATGAGCTGAAAAGGCTCTTTCTTGGTGGAGTATCGAATAGCAGGCCAGGCGGTATGATGCGGCAAACCCTGCTACGAAACAGGAGGCACCATGCCACTCGCGCAACTGATCAGCACGGAACACCTTCAACAACGCCTGGGACAGGAAAACCTGCTGATCCTGGACTGCCGCTTCGCCCTCGAAGACCCGGCATATGGCCGTCGCAGCTACCTGGATGGACATATCCCAGGCGCGCATTTCCTTGATCTCGAACAGGACTTGTCCGCGCCAGTGGTCAAGGGCGTCACCGGTCGTCATCCGCTGCCCGACCCGAGCGCACTGGTCGAACGCCTGCGCAGCTGCGGCCTGCGGGCGGACAGCCAGGTGGTGCTGTACGACGACGGCCCTGGCGCCTTCGCCGCACGCGCCTGGTGGTTGCTGCTATGGCTGGGCAAACGCGACGGCCTGTACCTGCTCGATGGCGGCTTGAAAGCCTGGCGTGAAGCCGGCCAGGAACTGACCATGGCGCCACCGAGCAACGCTCCCGGTGATTTTTCCGCGCAACCCGACAGCAGCCTGCTGCTGACTGCCGATCATCTGGCCCAGCGTTTGGGCAACCCGGACCTGACCCTGCTCGACGCGCGGGCACTGCCGCGCTTTCGTGGCGAGGTCGAGCCGCTCGACCCGGTCGCCGGCCATATTCCCGGCGCACAATGCGCTGTATTCACCGACAACCTGGGTAGCGATGGCCGCTTCCTTCCGGCAGAGGCACTGCGCGAGCGCTTCGACGATCTGCGCGGCGAGCGCCCAGTGAACAATCTGGTGGCTTACTGCGGCTCCGGTGTCACGGCCTGCCACAACCTGTTCGCCATGAGCCTCGCGGGTTACCCGCTGACACCGCTCTACGCCGGCTCCTGGAGCGAGTGGATCACCGATCCGGCACGACCGATTGCCACTGGCGACTGACCGGTGGTTTCTAAGCACTAATCGAAATATGCCCAATAACTCAGATCTGGAATCAATTTAAAAACAGTCCTTTACGGCTGAAATATCGCACTAGACTTGAAAATGAGCGGCTAACCCCGCTCCCGGTGGGGCCTTTATCGAAAACCACTAGAAAAGCTGCCACGCGCCCGGCCCCACCGGCACTCTTCCGAGGATGCCATGGGAATTGCCGCCTGCGATCTCAGCCAACATGTAATCCGCCCTACCCTGCTCTATCTCGAACGCCATAGCGCCACGGCCGAAGCACTGCTGCTGGGGGCTGCGGCCTGTCAGTCGGCACTGGGCAGCGCGCTGGATACCCCGCAAGGTCACGGCCTGTATCGCATCAGCGAACAGCGTCACCAGATACTCTGGGACCAGCATCTGGCATTCGATCCGGAGCTTGCCAGCCGTGTGCGCGGTCTCGCCAGCCAGCACGCCTTTCTTGAAGCGCCACACGTGGAACTGACGGTCAACCTGCGCTATGCCACGGCCATTGCCTGGTTACTGGTAGAAAGCGAGAAACTCGAGTTGCCAGCCGCCGACGACCTGCTGGCCCTGGGCCGAATCTGGTGCAAGGTTTTTCAGCCACAGGCTCGTCAGGATGACTTTCTCGATGCCTGGCAACGCTGCGTCGAGCCCGTCAGCCAGGTAGCCTGACCGAATCGTCAGAAAAATCAGCGTGGAGAATCCACGCATTATCAAAACAATTGTCCGACAATTCGCTCTATTTCGGGAACTTCAGCGTCTTGGCAGGGGTCAGGAAAAACTGTAGCGTGCGCCCCCTCGCCTCACCACAGGAGCTTCCCCGTGAGCAAACGTCTTCTCAAGACCGGTCTTGCCATCGCCATCACCGCCACCTCGAGCCATGGTTTCGCCAGCGGCTTCGCCCTCAACGAACAGAGCATTTCCGGCATGGGCACCTCCTTCGCCGGGCGCTCATCATCCGCCGACGACGCCAGCACCGTGTTCGGCAATCCCGCCGGCATGGCGCGTCTCAAGCGCGAAGAAGTGTATGCAGGGGCAGCGGCGATTCATGCCAAGAGCGATATCGACCGAGTCAGTGCCCGCTCTCCGGCCGGCTCGATCAGCGGCGGCAACGACGGCGATATGGTGCCGACCACTGGCGTACCCATGGGCTACTACGTCAAGCCACTGGACGAGAAGGTCGCCTTCGGTATCGGCGTCTACGTGCCCTTTGGCCTGATGACCGACTACGAGAGCAGCTTCCAGGGCCGCTACTACGCCGACAAGAGCTACGTGCGGGTGATCACCGTGCAGCCGACCCTGAGCTATCGCTTCAACGACAAGCTGTCGGTGGGTTTCGGCCCGACCTTCAATCACATCGAAGGGGAACTGACCTCCTCGCTGTTCACGCCGCTCGGCGATGGCAAGGTGAAGGTCAAGGGTGATGACGTGGCAGTGGGCTTCAACGCCGGCGTGCTCTACGAGTTCAGCCCACAGACCCGCGCTGGCCTGACCTACCACTCGCGCGTCAAGTACGAGCTGGAGGGCGACACGCGTGTCGAAGCGTCGCCGCTGGCCGGCATCGCAGGCAAGTACGACGCCAACCTGGACCTGACCACGCCCGAGTCGGTGGACATGTCCATCACTCACGATCTGAACGATGCGCTGACGTTGTATGTCGGCAGCACCTGGACGCGCTGGAGCCGCTTCAAGGAAATCCGCGTCGAGAACGACGCTGCAACGCTGCCGGCCAACCTCTCCACCATCGTCGAAGAGCAGAACTGGCACGACACCTGGGCCCATGCGGTCGGCCTGTCGTACAAGGTCAGCCCGCAGTGGACACTGCGCACCGGTATCGCCATCGACCAATCGCCGACCAACAACGTCGATCGCTCGCCGCGCGTGCCCTCCGGTGACCGCACCATCTTCAGCGTCGGCGCCGGCTGGAGCCCCAACCAGGACATGACCATCGACGTGGCCTACTCCTACCTGCAGGAAGAGTCGGTGGACGTCAATCACGTCAGCGCTACTCGTGGCACCTACCGTGCGCGCTACAAGAACAGCGCTCACGGCCTGGGGGCTTCACTCAGCTACCGCTTCTAATCGAGAAGCGGCATTGGCTAAACTCACGCGGCAGAACAACAATAAAAGCCGCGTGAGAACGTCATGACTGCCCTCTGCACTACCCTGCCCGACACTCTTCGCCTGCTGCTGGTCGACGACCACCGCATCTTCCTCGACGGCCTTTCCCTAGCCTTGTCGCCACTGAGCCAGAACCTGCAGATCCACACCGCGCACAGCGCTGCAGAAGCGGAGCAGTGTCTGCGCCAGCATGGCTACGACCTGATCCTGCTCGATCTGCGCCTGCCTGACGAACCTGGCATCGAGCTGCTGCAGCGCTGGCTGGCGCGCGGTGAGAGCACGCCGGTGGCGATTCTCAGCGCCAGTGATTCCGCGCTGGAGGCACAAGCGGCGCTGGCCGCTGGCGCACTCGGCTTCATCCCCAAGAGCGCCGATGGCAACGCCCTACGCCAGGCGGTGACCCGCGTCTTGCTGGGTGAAACCCTGCCGGCGCCAAGCAGCGCCTCACCGCTGACACCGAGGCAGCTGGAGATTCTCCAGTTATTGGCAGAAGGCTTGCCGAACAAGGCCATCAGCCGCGAGCTGGGCCTGGCCGAAGACACGGTGAAAACTCACCTCAAGGCACTGTTCGAAACCTTCGCCGTGCATACCCGCACCGCCTGCGTCAGCGCCGCCCGTCAGCGCGGCTGGCTGTAATCAGTTGAGTGCCTGGCGTACTTGCAACTGAGTGGCCAGCACCTGACGCAAACGCGCCGGCAACAAGGGCTTGCCCAGGGGAATGACGTGCGCCGGCAGACAGCGTTCATGCAGTTCCGGGCTTAGATCAGCGGTGATCAGCAACGCCGGCAACATCTGCCCAGCCGCCTCGCGCAGTCGTTCGATGGCCTGCAGCCCGTCGCCCCGCTCCGCCAATCGATAGTCGCTGATCAGCAACTGCGGCACCTCCTGACGCAGCGCCTGCAGCGCACCGGCCAGATCGGCGCAGGCCTGCACCTGGCAACCCCAGCGACGCAGCAAGCCGGCCATTGCTTCGCGCCCGGTGGCGTCGTCTTCGAGCAACAGGATGCGCCCACGCAATGCCAGTGCAGCATCGACACGTGGCGCCGGCGCCGGTACCTCCGCCAATGGCAGGCGCAGGACGAAACGCGCACCGGCGTCAGGTCGGGAATGCAGCCGCAGGGGATGCTCCAGCACCTCAGCCAGCTGCCGCACGATGGCCAGGCCGAGACCGAGTCCGCGTTCGGCATTACGTCCGGGATTGTCCAACTGACGAAACTCCTCGAATACCAACGCCTGCTCCGCCTCGCTGAGACCGCAGCCATCGTCCGCCACCTCCAGCACGATCTCGTCGCCATCACGCTGCGCACTCAGCTTCAGGTGCCGCGCCTGTGCGTGTAGCAGCGCGTTGTTCAGCAGATTGCGCAGCAGTCGCTCCAGCAGCAGCGGATCGCTGTACACCCCGCACTCGTCACAGTGCAGCTCAAGTTGCAGCCCTTGTTGCTGCGCCTCCGGGGCCACCTCGGCAATCAGCCGCTCGAGCAATGGGCGCAGGGCGAACGCATGTGGCCTGGCCTGCACGCCTCCCGGCAAGGTCAGGCGGGTGTAGTCGAGCAGCGATTGCAGCAGACGCCCCAGCTGCTCCACCGAAGCAGCCAGACGCGCGCTGATGCGCCGGGTCTGCTGGTCGCCGCCCTGCTCCACCAGGTGTTCGGCGTACAACCCCATGGCGTTGAGCGGCTGACGCAGGTCGTGACTGGCAGCCGCCAGCAGGCGCAGCTTGCGTGCGTCATCGGCTTCGGCGCGCTGGCGCGCCAGGTCGAGCAGGCGCAGGTTCAGCCAGGCGCCGCGCTGCCCGTGCTCCTGCATGTAGGCACCCACGCTGCCGATCAGGTTGGCGCAGAACAGAAACAGGCCCTGGTAGGCCAGCTCGCCGCCGGTTTCACCGAACAGCACGCCCATGCCGATGAAAAGCAGGCAGAAGCTCCAGCTGCACAGGCTGATAGCCCGAAACGACAGCCCCAGCAGGGCGTAACCGAACAGCAGGATGAGGAACAGGCCGTCGTAGGGCATCGCCACGCCCTGCTGCCAACACAGGTGCACAATCAGCGCGACGCTGAAACCGTTGACCCAGTAGGCTGCGGCGTAGGCCAACGGCACCCTGGCAGGCGGCACATCGCGGCGTCGACAGTAGAAGAAGGACAGCACCACCGCGGCCAGCGCCAGCAGCCGCAACGGTAACACCGAGAGACTGACCGTCAGCGGCATCAGCAGAAAATCCAGCAGCGCATAGATGAGCTGAAACAAGGCGGCGGTAGGCGCGATCAGGGGCAGACGTCGACGAATGCGCTGCACCCGATGCTCGGCAAACCCCGCCTCCAGCTCGACGACGAAACGCAGCGAGCGATAGCCTCGGCGCTGCTGGGCCAACAGCAGGCGCTCGCTCATGGGGGGCATCCGTCAGGGGTCGAGCGGCTCCGGCTGCTTCGCGGCAATGGCGTCATAGGTTTCCACACGGTGTCGGTCTTCACTGCTGAACAGCCGCTCGCGCAGCTGGCGCTGCAGTTGCTCGCCATCTGCCTCGCTCAGCCCCCGACCTTGCAGGCTGGCCAACTCATTGCGATAGGCCTGGTAATGCTGCTGCCAGTCGCGCTCGCGACGCTGCTCATCCAGCAAGCGCTGCACGGTGTCCGGATCATAGGTCATCGCCAGGAACTCGCGCACCTGTTGCTCGTCCGCACCATCACGCCAGAGTTGCTCGCTGCGCTGCAGTTGCTCCAGAGCCAGCTGCTGGCGTTGCTCGCTTGCTTGCAGCGCATCGGGCAGACGCTCACGCAACTGTTCGAGCATCTGCGTGCGCTGCTCCTCGCCGAGGTCATCACGCTGCTGCACTGCCAGGCTATCGAGGGTGTAACGGGCATAGGCCTGTTCGGCGCCAAACAGCGCTTCCTGCGCAGTGGCAGAAAAATGTGCGCGGCGCAGCTCGTCCAAACGCGCGAAAGCCGACTGCAGGGCCTGCAACTGAGCCTGCGGTTCGACCTGCTGCCGAGCATCCAGCGGCTGCTGCATCAGCGCCATGCTGGCGCGCTTGTAGTCCAGGTAATCACCAAGCAGGCTGATCATCTGCCCAAGCGCCGGTTCCGGCAGACGCCGTCCGGCATCGGCCAATAACGCCTCGATCACCGCATCGAGCCCGGAATGATCGACCGCGCTGAGGAAGTAATCGAAGTAATCGCGAACCGCCAGATCCAGCAGCAGATTGCCGGCCGGGTCGGTTTTCAGTTGGCCATCTACCTCGGTACCGGCCAGGCTGGGCAAGGTCATGGCTATTGCCGGTTGCGCCTTGGCGGGCGCCTTGGCGGCGGAAGCCGAAACCTGCTCGATCGACGACTGCCGCGACGGCACGGCGACAGTGGCAGCAGGCTGTACTTCAGGCACTGCTGCCGGCCAACGCCAGTACAGGGTAAAGCCACCAACCAGCACCACGACAACCAGGGAAAGACCGAAGAATCTGGACATGCGACCTCACTGCGGCGAGTTGCCCCGCCGCGCTCATCAGGATCAGACGCCCTTGTTCTTCAGGCGATTGGCATGTTGGCGATACAGCGATACCGGCTCGGTCCAGCCGCGAATACCGAACAGGTGGTTGATCGCATCGACGTGATTCATGTTGTAGCTGTCGCCGATCACCTGACCCAGGTAGGTGGAGCAGACGCCTACCAGGCCGTCGTTCTTCTCGCCGCCGAATACCAGGCCAGTGAAGGCCAGGAAGGGATCGGCCGCGTCGAGCACGTTGGTATAGGCGGCATTACCGGTCCAGGAGTAATAGCGGATGCTGTGCCCACGCACGCTATGCACCTCGCTGGACTTGGCGCAGTAGCTGCTAGTGTTGACGCCCCACGGGTGGCGACTGTTCAGCGCATTGGTGCCTGCGGTGGTCAGGGTGCCCAGCGCGTTGATGCCGTTTTGCGGGTTGCTGGACCCGGACAACAGATTGATCACCGCACCAAGGGCGTTGGCGATGGCATTGGCGCCGCCTTCGATACCGCTGCCCGGAGGTAGCACGCCGCGCACCACGTCAGCGACCTTGGAGCCCTTGTTGACGCCATTGATCGAAGTCACCGAGGCCACCAGATCCGGTCGCAGCGAAGCCGCCACGCGTGATGTCGGCGAGCCTTGGCTATGGCCGATCAGGTTGACCTTGCCACCACCGGCTGTGGCCCAGGGCACGATCTGCCGGGCCAGCTCGGCGCCGCGCTGCTCGCTGTCATTGAAGGCAGCGACACTGGCGACGTGTACCCGGGCGCCATCGCGCTCGAGGTTCCAGGGAATGGTATGGAAGTAATTGACCAGCCCGCCGATGGTATTGAATCCGGTCACGCCGTGTACCAGCACGATCGGATATCGGGTCTTGGTGTAGTTGGCCTGGGCATCGACAGCGCCAAGCAGAGCGAGTGTTGCAAGGGCAGTTGTATAGACGCGACGCATGGGTGCCTCCTTATTGTTCTTGTGGGCACGCCGGTTGAACTGCGTCCGGCGCCTGGCCAGTCTAGGCAGGCAGACGGACACGGCCCATCGCCCAGATGGGTGAAGGGCCGTGAAGCGGAAAGGCTCAGAGCCTGTTCAGAGAATCTCAGGGTTGCGAGGCGATCGCCTTTTCGACGGCCGCGATCAACTCGGGATCGTCAGGCTTGGTAAGGCTGGAGAAACTCGCAACCACCTTGCCCTGACGGTCGACCACGTACTTGAAGAAGTTCCAGCGCGGCTGCCGGCTCTGCTCGGCCAGGCCCTTGAACAACGGGATGGCATTGGCACCGGAAACCGGCTGCGGTTCGGTCATGGCGAAGGTCACGCCGTAGTTGACGTAGCAGACGGTGGCCGTCTCCTTGCTGTCGGCCGATTCCTGACGGAAGTCGTCGGACGGCACGCCGAGCACTTCCAGGCCCTGATCCTTGTAACGCTGGTACAGCGCTTCGAGACCTTTGAACTGCGGGGTGAAGCCGCAGAAGCTGGCGGTATTGACCACCACCAGCGGCTTGCCCGCGTACTGGCAGAGATCGATGCTGGCGTCCTTGCTGCGCAGTTTGGGCAGCTCCCCCTGGAGCATGGCCGGACAGTCCGCCGCCAGCACTGGCAGCGCCAGGCTGGACAGCAACAGGGAACAGGCAAGACGACGAAGAAACATGGCAGTGACCTCAGGCGATAACGCGATCTCACCACGCTACTCGCAGGCCCAGCCGCAAGCAACTAGCAGATACCGACGCCCAACTGCAGCAGAGCCAACCCACCCTGACGCCAGCCCCACCAGGCCAACGCCAACAACAGGCCAAGGCCCAGCGTCAGACCGGCGAAGAGCAATACCTTGTGACTCACGCCGGCACACCTTGCAGACGCGCCACCGGCACCTCACGCACCGGCCAGTTCAGCGCTGCAGCCATCACACTCAGGCCAATGGCGATCTGCCAGACCAGGTCATAGTTGCCGGTGGTGTCATAGAGGTAACCACCCAGCCAGCCACCCAGGAAGGAGCCGAGCTGGTGGAAGAGGAAGACGATACCGCCGAGCATCGACAGGTTACGCACGCCGAACAGGGTCGCCACGGTGCCGTTGGTCAGCGGCACCGTGGACAGCCACAACAGGCCCATGGCGATGCCGAACAGGTAGGCGCTCCACTGCGTCAGCGGCGCCAGCAGAAACAGCGTGATGACGACACCGCGCAGCAGGTACAGGACGCTGAGCAGACGCGGCTTGGCCATGCGTCCACCGAGCCAGCCGGCGATGTAGGTACCGAAGATATTGAACAGGCCCACCAGCGCCAGCACCGTGGTACCCGTCAACGCCGGCAGGTGGTGATCGACCAGATAGGCCGGCAGGTGCACGGCAATGAACACGACCTGAAAACCACAGACGAAGAAGCCCAGCGCCAGCAGCCAGAAACCGGAGTGGCTGGTGGCCTCACGCAGCGCTTCGACCAGCGTCTGCTGCGGGCCATTGGTCACGGGTGGCGGCGTTTCCCTGATCATCGCCGCCAGCGGAATCATCAACGCCACCAGCAGCCCCAGGGCCAGCAGCGCGGCCGACCAGCCGAGCCAGCCGATCAGGCCGAGTGTGCCCGGCAGCATGGCGAATTGACCGAAGGAACCGGCTGCCGCTGCAATGCCCATGGCCATGCTGCGTTTTTCCACCGGCACGGCGCGACCGACCACGCCGAGAATCACCGAGAACGACGTACCGGACAGACCGATGCCGATCAGCAGACCTGCGCTCAGCGATAACGACAGCGGCGAGTCGGACATACCCATGCACACCAGCCCCACCACGTAGAGCACGCCGCCGATGACGATAGCCTTGCGCGCACCGAAACGGTCGGCCAGCGCGCCGGTGATCGGCTGGGCCAGGCCCCAGATCAGGTTCTGCAGGGCGATGGCGAAGGCGAACACTTCACGGCCCCAGCCGAACTCCGCACTCATCGGCGGCAGGAACAGGCCGAAGCCATGGCGCGTGCCGAGCGACAGCGCCAGGATCAGCGACGCGCCGAGCAGCAGCCAGGTGGTTGAACGCCATGCAGTTGTCATCGGTATCTCCAGCGGACGGTCGCCTGCGACCGTATAGGCAGTGGTGCGGCCATCAGGCCAGTTCTTCGAGCAGGCTCATCAGCTCGGCGCGGCGATCTGCGCCTAACCGGGCATTGAGTTCACGCTGCACCTGTTCCCACAGCGGCAGCGCCTGTTCGATGCGTTGCAGGCCGGCTTCTGTGAGCCGTACCTCGCGCGCGCGCAAATCGCGCCCTTCTCCCAGTTGCAGCAGCCCCTGCTCCTCCAGCACCCGCAGGTTGCGCCCGAGCGTGCTGCGATCGAGCCCCATGGCTTCGGCAAGCAGAGAAATGCTCGGCTGACCAAGCCGCTGCACATGGCGCAGCAGGGAAAACTGCGCGGCACCCAAGCCGATGACAGCCAGGGCGTCGTCGTAGCGGCGGGTGACGCCACGGCTGGCGCGGCGCAATTGGGTACAGAGACAGGAGGTCGGCAACATGAATACAGGTATATACCCGCATCAGCGATTGGCACTCATACAGTTGCCCACCGCCTCGCCGTAACAGTTGAGATCAGAGACTCAGGGCCAGTGCCAGGAGCACGGCGCACTCGGCCAGCTCGACCAGCGCACCGGCGGTATCTCCGGTGGTGCCGCCCAGGCGCAACAGCAACGCGCGGCGCAGCCAGACGAACAGCAGCAATGCCGTGGCCAGCGCCAGCAGCCCCGCCCAGCCGAACAGCAGCATGCCCAGTAGATGCGCGCCCAGCACCCAGGGCAGTTGTCCGCGCGGCAGATGATCGACCAAGGCCTGGCCCAGGCCACCGGCCCGCACGTAGGGCGTGGTTGCCAGCAGCAGCGGCAACAGGCTGCGCCCCAGCCAGGGCAGCAGCAACAGGTAGATGCCCTGCCCAGCTTGCAAGAGCGTCAGCAGCGCAGCGAACTTGAGCAGCAGCAACAGCATCAGCACCACGACCGCAATGGGACCGCTGCGCGGGTCTTTCATGATCGCCAGGGTACGTTCGCGATCACCGAAACCACCGACCCAGGCATCCGCCGTGTCGGCCAGGCCGTCCAGATGCAGGCCGCCGCTCAGCCCCACCCAGAGCGCCAGAATGATCGCCGCCTGCAATAACGCCGATGCCTGCCCCAACAGCAGATGGGCGCCCCACAGCAGCAGGCCGAGCACCAGCCCCACCAGCGGGTACCAAAGCAGCGAGCGCCCCACCTGCTCGGGCGTCGGCATGCCCGACAGGCTGACTGGCAGGCGCGTGAGAAACTGCAAGGCGATCAGCAACGCGATCATGGCAACTCCGCCAGTTGCCCCTCGGCATCCAGGCTCAGGCGAAAACGCTGGGCATAGCCGACGCTGACCTGCAGCAGATCCTGGCGTGGCAGGCCGCGCGCGCGCGCCAGCAACAGGCGCATCACGCCGCCGTGAGTGACCAGCAGCAGCCGCTCACCCGCATGATGCTGCTGTAACCGCTGCAAGGCAGCCAGCACACGCGCTTCGAACTGCAGCAACGGCTCGCCATTCGGAGGTGTGAACGCATAGGGATCGGCCCAGAAGCGGCCCAGCGCCTCAGCATCGCTGTCCATCAGCTGTGCAGCGGTGCGCCCTTCCCAATCACCGAAATGCAGCTCTTGCAGATCCGCCTCGTAGTGCAGCGGCAAGGCATTGGCCAGCGCAACTTCCTCGGCAAAACGCGCGCAGCGCTGCAGTGGCGAGCTGATCAGGCGATCCCAGGGGCCGGCGCCCTGCACCGCGTCGCGCAGCTGCGCCCAGCCCTGCTCGGTCAGCGCATCATCCAGGCTGCCACGCAGACCACCACCCAGCTCGGTCTCACCGTGACGCAGCAATTCCAGATGCAGCATCAGCTCGGTCTCTCGGCGACGGCAGCTTCGGCGAAGGTCGCCATCTGCCCGTGAAGGGCACAGGCCAGACGCAGCAGCGGTACCGCCAGCGCGGCGCCGCTGCCCTCACCCAGGCGCAGGCCCAGCTCCAGCAGCGGCTCGGCCTCCAGTGCCTGCAGCACGCGAACATGACCCGGCTCGGCGCCATGGTGGGCGAACAGCAGCCAGTTTCGGCAGGCGGGGTTCAAGCGCACCGCGAGCAAGGCCGCGACGCTGCAGATAAAGCCATCGACCAATACCGCGACACCTTGCTGCGCAGCGGCCAGATAGGCACCAGTGAGTGCGGCGATCTCGAATCCACCCAGGTGGATCAGCGCCTGCAACGGCCCGTCGATCTGAGCACGGTGCAGAGCCAACGCAGCATCGATCACCCGCGCCTTGTGCGCCACGCCGGCGCCGTCCAGCCCAGTGCCTGGGCCTGCCAGTTCGCTCGCCGGGCACCTCAGCAGCCAGCAGGCCAGCGCCGCCGCCGCAGTGGTATTGCCGATCCCCATTTCACCACCGACGAACAGATCGCAACCGCTGGCGCGCGCGCGCTGGATGCTGTCGCGACCGGCCTCCAGGCAGATCATCGCCTGTGCATGGGTCATGGCCGGATTTCGGGCGAAGTTCTGCGTGCCCGCGCCGACCTGCAGATGACGTACACCAGGCAGCGGCGGCAAGGGTTCTGCAGTACCCAGATCGATCACCTCGAGTGCCGCATCCAACTGACGCGCCAATACGCTGATCGCCGCACCGCCCGTGACGAAGTTGGCCAGCATCTGCCCCGTCACCGCCTGCGGGTAGGCGGAAATCCCTTCGGCCACGACACCATGGTCACCGGCAAAGATGGCGATCCACAGTGTGTCCAGGCTCGGCCGCTCACGCCCCTGCAACGCGGCCAGATGGACCGCGAGACGCTCCAGCCGCCCTAGCGAACCCGCCGGTTTGGTCAATTGCAGCTGACGCGTCTCGGCCTTGCCCCGCGCAACATGATCGAGCGGCTGACAAGGCCCTTGCCACCATTGCAGGCTCATAACGCATTCCCCTTCAACACCATGGGCAAACCGGCGACTGTGAACAGCACGCGCTGGCTGAGCTCAGCCAGCGCCTGGTGCAGCCAGCCGGCCTCATCGACATAACGGCGGGTCAGCTCGCCCAGCGGCACCACCCCCAGCCCGGTTTCGTTGCTGACCAGCAGGATGCGCCCTGGCAACTCAGCCACACAGGCGAGCAGTGCATCGCGTTCGACTGCCAGCAGAGTCGGGTCGTCCTGCATCAGCAGATTGGTCAGCCACAGGGTCAGGCAGTCCACCAGCAGGCAACGCCCGGGCGCGGCCTGTTCGCCCAGTACATGGGCCAGCGCCAGCGGTTCCTCGACCAGCGCCCAGTGCGCCGGGCGACGCGCGCGATGCTGAGCGACGCGCACATTCATCTCGCCATCGAGCGGCTGGCTGGTGGCGATGTAAACGACTTCCAACCCGGACTCATCGGCCAGCTTCTCCGCCAGCCGGCTCTTGCCGGACCGGGCACCGCCGAGGATCAATTCAAGCATCTTCACTCCGTAGGATGCGCCATGCGCACCATTCAATCGCTTTGGCGGTGCGCAGGGCCAAGGCGGCCCCGCGACACCCTATCCGATGCCGCAAAGTGCCCTGAGTTTTTCGGTATCCAGATGCAGTTCCACCTGGTTCGCCAGGCGCTCGATATCGCGCTCGCGCAGCGCCTGATAATCCAAGGTCTGCACCTCCTGCAACCCGGCCCAGCGCAACAGTGCGGCGAGCGCCGAGGGTTGCTCGAACAGACCGTGCAGATAGGTGCCGAGCACCTGGCCATCGGCACTGAGGCCGCCGTCGCTGCGGCCGTCGTCAAGGTGCACGGCGCCGTTGAGGCCCGGACCACGGCTGACGCCGGCATGAATCTCGTAGCCGCTGACGTCAGCCTGTTCCAGACACAGCCGGCCGCGCACGTTACGCAGCTGTTTCTCCGGCTCCAGCAGCGTTTCGAAATCCAGCAGGCCGAGGCCCTCGCTGCTGCCGGCAGCGCCTTCCAGAGCATGCGGGTCGTGAATCTGCCGGCCGAGCATCTGCAGCCCCCCACAAATGCCCAGCAGCTTGCCGCCATAGCGCAGGTGGCGGGCGATGGCCGTGTCCCAGCGCTGCTCGCGCAGGCGCGCGAGATCGGCGCGCACACTTTTGGAGCCCGGCAGGATGATCAGGTCGGCCGGGGGGATGGCCTGGCCCGGGCCGACGAAGGTCAATTGCACCTGCGGGTGCAGGCGCAACGGGTCGAAATCGGTGTGGTTGCTGATGCGCGGCAGCACCGGCACCACTACGCGCAACGCCTGCGCATCCTTGGCCTGCTGCCGGGTATCGACGGCGTCCTCGGCTTCCAGGTGGAAATCCATCAGGTATGGCAGCACGCCGAGCACCGGCTTGCCGGTGCGCTGCTCCAGCCAGTCCAGCCCCGGCTTGAGCAACGCGATGTCACCGCGAAAACGATTGATCACGAAGCCCTGGATGCGCGCCTGCTCGCTCGGGCTGAGCAGCTCCAGGGTGCCGACCAGATGGGCGAACACGCCACCCTTGTCGATGTCGGCGATCAGGATCACCGGACAATCCACTGCCTCGGCAAAACCCATGTTGGCGATGTCACCGGCACGCAGGTTGATCTCGGCCGGCGAACCGGCACCTTCGACCAGCACCAGCTCATGACACTCGAGCAAGCGGGCGTGGGACTCCAGCACCGCCGCCATGGCCACCGGTTTGTAGCCGTGATAGGTCAGCGCCTGCATGTTGCCGATGGCGCGGCCGTGGATGATCACCTGGGCACCCATGTCGCTGTTGGGCTTGAGCAGCACCGGGTTCATGTCGGTATGCGGCGCCAGGCCGGCCGCTTGCGCCTGCACCGCCTGCGCCCGGCCGATCTCGCCGCCATCAGAGGTCACGGCGGAGTTGAGCGCCATGTTCTGCGGCTTGAACGGCACCACGGACACGCCCTGACGCCGCGCCCAACGACACAGCGCCGTCACCAGCGTGCTCTTGCCGGCATCAGAGGTTGTGCCTTGCACCATCAGGGTGGCCATCAGGGTGTTTCCTCGAGACTCGCCAGAATCGGCGCGCACTCAAGCAGCCCCTGCTGTAGTCGCTGCCAGCCAGCCTCGTCGGCCGGCAGGCCGAAGCGCAGACTATCCAGCTCGGTAAATAGCCGGACCAGAATACCGCGCCGCGCCAGCAGCTCGGCGCAAGGCACCGCGCGGCGGGTGCAGCAGAACTGGAACAGCGACGAGCCGCCTGTCGACGGCAAACCACTATCACGTAGCAAGGCGGCCAGGCGCTCACCATCGGCCAACAGGCGCTCGCGTTGGTGGCGCTGCCCCTCGCCATCGACCAGCAGGCTGCGCGCCACGCTACGTGCCGGACCGCTGACCGCCCAGGGCCCGAGCAGCGCCTCCAGCTCATCCAGCATGGCCTGCGCGGCCAGGACGAAGCCCAGCCGTAAGCCCGCCAGACCGAAGAACTTGCCGAACGAGCGCAGCACGATCAGCCCCGGCATGTCGCTGTAGGCGGCCAGACTGTGCTCCGGCGTGCAATCGATGAAGGCTTCGTCGACCAACAGCCAGCCGCCGCGCTCGGCCAGTTCGTCGTGCCAGTCAAGCAGGCGCGCCGGCTCGATCAGGCGGCCGGTCGGATTGTTGGGGTTGACCACCAGCAATACATCCAGTTGCGGCAGCGCGCGAGGCACCGAGCCCTCGCTCAGCTTGATCACCCGATGCCCCTCGCGTCGCCAGGCGGCAGCGTGCTCGGCATAGGTCGGCGCGAGGATACCCACGCTGCTGTGCCCGCGAAGACGCGGCAAGGCCTGGATCGCCGCCTGCGAACCGGCCACCGGCAGCAGGCTGACGGCACCGTAATAATCGCGCGCCGCCTGCTCCAGGCCGTCATCCGCTTCAGGCAGGCGCGCCCAGGCCGAGCCCGGTATGGCCGGCAGATCCCAGCCGTAAGGCGCAACCCCGGTGGACAGATCCAGCCAGTCCTCCAGGGGGATGCCATAGCGCTGCGCCGCTACGCGTAAACGACCTCCATGCTCAAGCAACCCAAACCTCCCAAACGATCAGGCAGAACAGCCACAAACCAACGCCGGCGATGACGCTGTTCATCGCCCGTTCGATATCCCGCGCACGCGGCGGCAGGCCTTCGCCCAGTTGTGGGCGCTCATGCACCTCGCCGTGATACTCCGCCGCGCCGCCCAGACTCACGCCCAGGCTGCCGGCACCAGCGGCCATCACTGGGCCAGCATTGGGACTGTCCCACAAGGGCGCCTGCCGGCGCCAGCAGCGCAGGGCCAGGGCAGTACGCCCAAGCAACGCATAGGTCAGCGCTACCAGACGCGCCGGGATGTAATTGAGCAGGTCATCGATCTTCGCCGCCGCCCAGCCGAAGCGCTCGAAGCGTTCGTTGCGATAGCCCCACATGGCATCGAGGGTATTGCTCAGGCGGTACAAGACCACGCCGGGCGCGCCAGCGACGATGAACCAGAACAAGGCGGCGAACACCGCATCGGAGCCGTTCTCCAGCACCGACTCGGTGCCGGCGCGGGCCACCCCGGTTGCGTCCAGCTCGGCGGTGTTGCGGCTGACCATCCAGCCGACGCGCTCGCGCGCCAGCCCCAGGTCGCCCAGACGCAGCGCGCAGGCCACCGGCTGCGCGTGCTCGTACAGGCTGCGCAGGCCAAGGGCGAAGTACAGGGCGACAATCTCCACCGCCCAGCCAAACGGGGTCACGTGCAGCAATAGCCAGGTGAGCAGGGTCAGCGGCAGCACCGCCAGGCACCAGGCCGTTACGCCATGGCTGCGCCAGCCGCCGCCGGCCGGGTTGAAGCGCTGCTCCAGGCGCCCCGCCAGGCGACCGAAAGCCACCAGTGGATGCGCGCGCCGAGGCTCGCCCAGCACGGCATCCAGCGCCACGCCGGCGCAGGTGATCAGTGCCAGGCTCATCGTTCAGTCACCCTGCATTCCCCATCGATTCTCGAACAGCAGCTCGCTCAACGGGCGTGGTTTGGCCCAGCCCTCTTGCACCAGCATCGGTTTTTCGTAGAAGGCCTCTACCGGCCCCAGGCACAGCAGCGCCACCGGCTTGCTGCCCACCGGCATGTCCAACAACGCGGCCAGCGCCTCGGGGTCGAACAGCGACACCCAACCGAGCCCGAGCCCTTCGGCACGCGCAGCCAGCCACAGATTCTGAATGGCGCAGGCCACCGAGGCCATATCCATTTCCGGCAGGGTGCGTCGTCCAAAGACATGTGCGTCGCGTCCCTCCATCAGCGCCACCGCCAGTAGCTCGGCGCAGTCGCGAATACCCTCGACCTTCAGCCGCATGAACTCGTCACTGCGCTCGCCCAGGGCCTCGGCAGTGCGCACCCGCTCGGCCTCCACCAGCGCATGAATGGACTCACGCAGTTGCGGGTGACTGACGCGCACAAAGCGCCAAGGCTGCATCAGGCCAACGCTGGGCGCGTGGTGCGCCGCTTCGAGCAACCGCGCCAACACCTCGGCCGGCACCTCGCCGCCGCTGAAGTGGCGCATATCACGGCGCTCGGCAATGGCGCGATACACCGCCGCGCGCTCTTCGGGGCTGAACGCATGCTCGCTCATGGACGTAGCAGCGCGGCGGCCGCCTCCGGGTTGGACGGCAGGTAGAAGTGGATATAGCTGGCCGTGAGCCGTCCCAGGCGATACACCGCCTCAGCCACCGGCTTGCCGTTCGGGCAGCGGCCGAGCGCCAGGGGCGGCAATGGGCTTTCCAGCCGCGAGTGATGGTAGCTGTGGCCACGCAGCTCGCCTTCAGGCAGCGTCACCTGCTGCAACGCCAGGGCGGTCAGTCGCGGTTGCAAGGCCGCGCTGCCGCTGAGCAGGCCGAGCATGCGCCCACTGCCGCCCTGCTTGTCGCGCAGTTCATCGAGCAGATAGAGCATGCCGCCACATTCGGCGAGCAAGGGTTTGCCGGCCTGATGATGGGCACGGATCGACGCAGCCATGGACTGGTTGCCTTCCAGCTCGGCCAGGTATAGCTCCGGATATCCGCCCGGCAGATAAAGGCTGTCCACCTCCGGTAGCTCACGATCAGCGAGCGGTGAGAAGTAATGCAGCTCAGCGCCGAGCGCCTGCAACAGATCGAGATTGGCCTGATAGAGAAAGGCGAACGCCGCATCGCGCGCCACGCCGATACGTACGCCCGCCAACAGCGGCGCCAGCTCATCGACCTGCGACGCGGCGAAGCTCACCGCAGGCGGCAGGTCGACGTTGGCACTGGCCGCCAGCGCATCGGCGGCAGCGTCCAGACGCGCGTCCAGATCGGCCAGCTCGGCCGCCTGCACCAGCCCCAGGTGGCGACTGGGTAGCTCCACCGCGGCGCTGCGCGGCAACGCACCGAACCAGCGAATACTCGCTGGCAGCGCATCACGCAGAATCTCACCATGACGGCCGCTGGCAACGCGATTACCGAGCACGCCGGCAAAGGGCAAGTCTGGCTGGAAGGTTGCAAGCCCGTGGGCCAGGGCGCCGAAGGTCTGCGCCATGGCCGCACCGTCGATCACGCCCAGCACCGGCACGCCGAAGTGGCGCGCCAGGTCGGCCGCCGACGGTTTGCCGTCGAACAGGCCCATCACCCCTTCGATCAGGATCAGATCGGCCTCACCGGCGGCCTGCCAAAGCAGTCGGCGACTTTCCGCCTCACCGACCATGGCCAGATCGAGCTGATACACCGGCGCGCCACTGGCGCGGGCGTGGATCATCGGATCGAGAAAGTCCGGGCCGCATTTGAACACCCGAACCCGCCGCCCCTGACGCGTATGCAGGCGCGCCAGCGCGGCGGTGACAGTGGTCTTGCCCTGACCGGAAGCTGGTGCGGCGATCAATAGTGCCGGACAGTGACGTGTGGTCATCAGAATTCGATGCCCTTCTGTGCTTTTACCCCTGACTTGAATGCGTGCTTGACCAGGCTCATGTCGGTGACGGTATCGGCCGCCTCGATCATCCCAGGCAAGGCGCCACGACCGGTCACCACCACATGCTGCAACAGCGGCCGGGCTTCGATATCGGCCAGCACCGCGTCCAGCTCGAGATAACCGTGCTTGAGCGCGATATTCAGCTCGTCCAGCACCACCAGGCCGACCGACTCATCACTGAGCAGGCGCTGGGCCACCGCCCAGGCTTGCTGAGCCTTGGCGATATCACGCTGGCGATCCTGGGTTTCCCAGGTGAAGCCTTCGCCCATCACGTGATAGCTGACTTCCTCGGGAAAACGGCGGAAGAAGGTTTCTTCACCGGTGCTGGCCGCACCCTTGATGAACTGCACCACGCCGACCTTGATGCCATGGCCCAGGGCACGCGCGACCATGCCGAAGGCGCTGCTGCTCTTGCCCTTGCCATTGCCGCTGTGCACCAGCAGCAGGCCGTATTCATCCTGGGCCTGGGCGATCTTTTCGTCGATCAGGGCTTTCTTGCGTTGCATGCGCGCCTTGTGGCGGGCATCGCGGTCGGTCGATTCGCTCATGCGGTGATCCTGTCAGGCGCCCGTCCCACCGGCTTGATAGGCAGTGGAACGGCAACGAGGAAAACGACGCGGCAATGATCCGCACATCCTCGTTCAGGCGCTAATGGCTGGTCAGGCGAGCGGAAGACAGAAAACACGAACGCCCCGGAGAACCGAAGCGTTGGCCGGACAACGCCCTCCGCGATGCCGTGAAACTGCGACAGGCCGGTCTCCGGGCTTGTGAGTGAACCATGGGTTCTGCGCCGCGCCTTCCCGTGCACATACACAGTGGACTGAAGCGACGTTTGACTCACCTACCGTTGCGGGGGCAGCGCCGACATTGGAACCGGCTTCCCTGTTTCACCCCTTGGCCACCATTCACGGCAACGCGGGGCACCTGAAGCAAGGCGCGCAGGGTAGAGGCTGGCAGCCCTGCCCGTCAACGCCACTCAGTGCCTGGGCATGAACCCGGGCGGCTTGCTTGCCAACCAGTCGACGAACGTTCGCAAACGCTCGTCGCTCAGTAGCGCCTCGCGGCTGTTGTAGGTCAGCGCCAGCTCCTTTTCGCTGAAAAGCCGATGAATCTGGTTATGGCAGGCGCGGCAAACCCACAGCGTGGCGGTAATTCGTTCATGACGGGGGTAGCGCTTCTGCACATAAACCTTGTCGTGCAGCGCCTTGGGAATCAGATGATGACGGGTCAACGCGACTGGGCGTGCGCACAGCTCGCAGCACTCGGGCTGAGGCGGCAGACGAATGGGATCGACCATGGCTGCTCAGGGATTACGCGCGAGCTCTGGCGTGATGACCCGCTTGGCATCGAGGTAGACACGCTGCCAGTAGACGTTGTCGAGGCTATCCAGACGCACCGTGCCGCCACTGGAAGGCGCATGCACGAAACGCCCCTCGCCCACATAGATCCCGGCATGACTGACGGCGCGCCCGCCATTGGTGGCAAAGAACACCAGATCGCCACTTTGCAGGGCGTCGCGGCGAACATCAGGTGTGCGCATGGCACTCAGCTCACGCGTCGAACGCGGCAAACTGATACCAGCGGCATCGCGATAAACGTAGCCGATCAGGCCGCTGCAGTCGAAACCGCCTTCCGGGGTGTTGCCACCGTAGCGATAAGGCGTACCGACCAGGCCAAGGGCGCGGAACAAGACGTCCTCAGCGCCGCCCTGATAAGAGGACGAAGAGACTGGAGGGGTGTAACCAGGCTGGGGAGAAGGAGCGCGACTGCTGCAGGCACTCAGCAGCAGAGCTAGAGCGATGAGGGCAACACGGGTCGTGGCGGGCATAAGCGAGGCGATCCTGAGCCTGAATGCGCTCTACTCTGCCGATTCACGACGAACGGCGCAACCCTGAGGGTACGCCGTGATACGTCAGTTTTGACGCTTGGCTGCGAGCTGCTCGTCCACCGGAGCCAGCGCGAGTACGCGCTTGGCCTGCAGATAACTGCGGTTCCAGTAGCTGTCATCGAGACTGTCGATGCGCACACCACCGCTGCGGCTGCTGCTGGAGTGGATGAACTGATCATCCCCCAGATAGATGCCGGCGTGGCTAACGCGACCACGACCACGATCGTTGAACAGGATCAGATCGCCCGGTTCCAGATCGGCACGCGCCACCTTCGGCGCATCGAGGTTGATCAGCTCACGCGTGGAGCGTGGCAACTCCAGGCCGACTTCTTCGCGGAACAGGTAGCCGACGAAACCGCTGCAATCGAAACCGGATTGCACCGAGGTGCCGCCGTAGCGATAGCGCGTACCGATCAGCGAACGCCCAAGATCCAGCAGGCTGTCTGCCAATTGCGGCATTTCATAAGGTTTATCGTCGATCAGCGCATTGATTTCATCGTCGGCAGGCTGAACCTGCTGAGAGAGCGGACGAGCAACTTGCTCGGCCGCAGCGTCGCCTATCTGCGGTTGCGGCGAGTGGCCGGCGCAGGCAGCGAGCAAGACTGTGAGTGCAAGAGGCACGAGGGGTGCGAAGCGTTTTAGCATGGGCACGACCGTGTCGGTTGAATTTACAAGTCGGCGACTATGCCTTCTACTAGGCCCATTTGCAAATTCTATCGTTAGAAATGTGACCCAGTAGTTTCGTCGCGCCATCTAAAGCGCCCGACCGTTCGCACGGCCGGGCGATTCAGGGCTAGCCGAGAATCTCGCTCAAGGGAATGAAACGCAGCATATCCCCTTCGGCCAGCGTGCTGCCCTCCATCACCTCAGCCAACCCTTCGGCCCAGGCGGTGCTGCGCAGCACGCCTGAACTCTGGTTGGCATAGGGCACCGCACGGCCATTCTCCAGACGCGCGCGCAGATACTCGCGGCGCATGCCTGGCTTAGCCCAGGCAAAACCTGCCGGCACCATGAAGCCCAATGGCTCGACCCGCTGCACACCCAGACGACGCAACATGTACGGGCGCGCCAGCAGCCCGAAGGTAACCAGTGTCGACGCCGGGTTGCCCGGCAAACCTATCACCGGAACACCCTGGTAGTGACCAAAGGTCAGCGGTTTACCCGGCTTGATCGCCAATTTCCACAGCGCCAGCTCGCCCGCCTCGCGCAGGGCCATGCCGAGAAAATCCGCCTCCCCAACCGAAACGCCACCCGTGGAGAGGATCAAATCGACCTCGCCCAGCGCTCCCAGCGCTTCGCGGGTACGCTGCAGATCATCAGGCAATATGCCCGCATCAACCACGCTGCAGCCCAGTCGCTGCAACCAGGCAATCAGCAGACGCCGATTGCTGTTGTAAATCTGCCCCGGCCCAAGCGCCTGCCCCGGCTCTACCAGTTCGTCGCCAGTGGATAGCACGGCGACGCGCAGGCGCCGCCGCACCGCCAGCCGTGCAGCACCAAGCGAGGCTGCCAGCCCCAGCTCGATTGGCCCCAGACGGGTACCGACCGGCAGCACACATTCGCCGATGCGGGTTTCCTGACCTTGAGCCCGTACGTTCTGCCCGACTTTCAGCGGCTCGCGGAAATGCACGCGCCCGGCCTCATCCAGCTCAACGTTTTCCTGCATCTCGACGGTGTCGGCACCTTCCGGTAGCGGCGCACCGGTGAAGATGCGCGCACAGGTTCCGGGCTCCAGCGATGTGGGCGCGGTGCCCGCCTGAATGCGCTGGCTGACCGGCAACGCCTGGCCACTCCAATCGGCCAGGCGCAGGGCGTAACCGTCCATGGCACTGTTGGCCCAGGGCGGCAGATCCAGCGCCGCGATCAGCGGCTCGGCCAGCACTCGGCCATCCGCCTCGGCCAGCACAACCTGCTCGACCTGCTCGACTGGTGTCGCCTCTGCCAGAGCCAACAAGCGCTCCAGCGCCGCCTCCATGGGCAGCAGACCGGGATGATCGCAACCACTCATCCGCGCGTCTCGCAGGCGCCCACCTGTTTCAGATGCGGCACGAAGTTGCAGGGACGATGCCGTGCATCCAGTTGCTCGCCGAGGATGCCGTCCCAGGCGGTGCGGCAGGCGTTGGTCGAACCCGGCAGGCAGCACACCAGGGTACCGTTGGCCAGACCGGCCAGCGCGCGCGACTGAATGGTGGAAGTGCCGATGTCGGCCACGGAGATCTGGCGAAACAGCTCGCCAAACCCATCGACCTGCTTGTCCAGCAGGCAGGTGACCGCTTCCGGCGTGCTGTCACGCCCAGTGAAACCGGTACCGCCGGTAATCACCACTACCTGCACCTGATCCTCGGCAATCCAGGTCGCCACCTGGGCGCGGATCTTGTAAAGGTCATCCTTGAGCAGAACGCGAGCGGCCAGTTGGTGCCCGGCGACGGTCAGACGGTCGACCAGCAATTGACCCGAAGTGTCGGTCTCCAGCGTGCGCGTGTCGCTGACGGTCAGCACGGCAATGTTCAGCGGCACGAAAACCGCGTCGGCCTTGTGGTTCATGGCAGGCATCCAATTGGGAGAGAATGGGCGCTGTTATATCACACAGCCTGCCTTCGGAGACTGCACACATGCCCGCATCCAACGCCCGCCCCACCTGCTCCGTGCTGCTGCTTTCCGGTGGCAGAGGTTTGCGCATGGGCGGCCGCGACAAGGGCCTGTTGGAGTGGCGCGGTCGGCCGCTGATCGCGTGGCTGCATGACCTGACCCGGCCGTTGAGCGACGACCTGATCATCTCCTGCAACCGCAACACTGAGCGCTATGCGCCCTATGCCGACCAACTGGTCGCAGATCAGGATCAGGACTTTCAGGGGCCGCTGGCGGGTATCCGCGCCGGCATGGCCGCGGCACGCCACGAGCAGATGCTGGTGCTGCCCTGCGATGCCCCACTGGTCGACCGTGCACTGATCGAGTCACTGCTCGCCCACGCGGGGAACCGGCCGGTGGTGATCCGCCAGGGCAACTACTGGCAGCCACTGTTCTGCCTGTTGCCCACGCGACTCAAGGACGATCTGGAACACGCCTGGCAATCCGGTGAACGCAGCCCGCAACGCTGGTTCGGCAAACTGGCCCCCATCGCCGTCGACTGCGCTCTGGAAGATGCCCGACTGGCCAACCTGAACACACCGGAAACGCTCGCGCACAGCATCCCTCCTTGCTGAAACGGGAAGCCCTGCGCGGAACTCATACGGCAGTTTCACGTCTGAGCGAGGGTATAGCACCTCTTTAGCACCCAAGGAGACAGACCATGACCAAACGGATCATCCCCGCCCTGCTGATGGCAATCGGCTTCACTGTACTGGCCGGCTGCTCCACGCCGTCGGTGATCACCCTGAACGATGGGCGTGAAATACAGACGGTGGACAAACCCCAGTTCGATGAAGATTCTGGCTTCTACGAATTCGAGCAACTCGACGGCAAGCGCGCCACGATCAACAAGGACCAGGTGCAGACCGTCAAGGAACTCTGAGGCACCGCTGAAGAACACCCGAGCCCGTACCGGCCGCCGAGGGAGATGATCAGCCTGCATATTTTTCAGGCTAACCCCTTGTGCGGTAAAAGTTTTTCGGTAGAATACGGCTCATTCGGAGTGTAGCGCAGCTTGGTAGCGCGTCTCGTTCGGGACGAGAAGGTCGCAGGTTCGAATCCTGTCTCTCCGACCAATCAAAAAACCCGCCTTGATAGGCGGGTTTTTTATTGCCTTCGATTTGTCGGTACCGCCTCTCAGCTCAGAAAAGCCACCACCTGCTCAGCATCAAATGGCCAGTTCAGTTCGCTTCCACTGTCGCAGCGGCGCAGCACCGGAATGCGCAAGCCGTACTGCTCGACCATCCCCTCATGCTCGGCAATGTCGATCAATTCGACCAGCAGACCATTCTCCACGAATGGCATGAGCAGCGCCTCGGCCACCTCGCAAAGATGACAACCAAGGGTTCCGAAAAGTTGGCATTCAGGCGTCATGAGCGCACCTCTCTGTCAGCAAGGTGCGCAGTTTAACACCGGCCGGGATCAGCTCGCGTCAGCTCCCGTGTCGCCCACCTGACCGGCGAGCAGCGACTGCAAGCCGTCGAGCAGGCTGCGGTTGAGGCTGTCGGCCTTTTCCAGACGCGGCAGGTCGAAGCGCTCGTCGAGCGAGAAACCGCCCTTGAGCAACTCTTTGAGCATGCCACCAGCATCCTGCGCCAGGTCCTCGGCACTGCGCAGCGCATCGAGCAGGCCCTGGGCATAGTCCTGCAGCCCGGCATTGACTGCACTGGCGCCCTGCCCGGCCACGGCGCCATAGGCATCGGTGGCCTGACGCACAGTGGTCTGCGTCAGGCGCAGCGACATCGAAGCCAGTTGCTCGCCGTCCATATCCAACGCCATGGCACGGTCGAAGGCACCTGCCAGATCGCCAGCGTAGAAGGTGTCGGAAAGATCCTGAACCTGACCGAAAAGCTTCTCCAGCGCCTTGATCTCGTCATCATCCAGCTCGCCTTCGACGTCCACTTGCCAGCCACCGATGCGCAGGCTGCCAGACTGGCTACTGCCTGCCACAGTGGTGGACTTACCGTCGCCGGAAGCGGCGAAACTGCTCTGCGACCAGTTGGCCGAAGCCTGCGCCACGGAAATGCGCAGGCGGTCACCATCGCGGGTGGTGACGGAGAGGTCGAAGGTCTCCGCCAACGCACTGAAGCGCTCGCTGTAGCCCGCCACAGCAACCGTGCCCCCCGCGCTCGGGACAGCGCTGCCGAAGCGCTTGTCGAGATCGGTGAAACCATCCTGAATGCGCTTGTAGGTGTCATCGATATCGCCAGCCACCTGACCTTTGAGCACACCCATGCCATCGAGAATCTTGCGCGCCTCGGCGAAGCCTTTCTCCACACCATCACGCGCCTGAGACAGCAGCTTGTCCAATTTGGTCGGATCAGCGCCAGCCGCCGCCTCGCTCTGCAGGCGCTGCTCGATGAACCCCAGAATCCGCCCCGCCACTTTCTCCGGGGTGTAATCATCACGCGCCCCTGACAGCGAGCCCGGCGGCACGCCGAGTTTCTCGGCGAGACGATTGGCCAGGGTAGCCTGCGCATCGGCGGCACTGTTGCGTGCGGCCATGGACTGGCTGGCTTGCGCAGCACGGGACGCAGCGGAGTTGAGTGAGCTCAGAGGATTCATGACCGGGTACCTGAACAGGTTATCTGCCGAACTTAACGGCCGTTAGAAGCCAAGCTTTAACCCTTGGCGACCAACGGTTGCCAACTTTTCTCAGTTACCGTGCACCCGATCGGGATTTATCCGATGGCTGGCAAAGCCGAGCAAAAACCTGTCAGCCGCGAGATAGAGCCAAGCCCCAGCGATGCCGCCGCTTCGCTCAAAGCCCCGCCAGACTAAAGTCTTACAGTCGACTCGCAGGTGAAGTGCTTTATTTCATCGCGCCGTAACTGGCCGGTCACATCGTGGCCGACCTGCTAATAACAACGAGGAGACAACAATAATGAGTAAGACTCCCCTCGCCCGCGCCGTGGCCCTCGCCACGCTGGGCGCCAGCCTGACCCTGCCGAGCCTGGCGCAGGCTGACTTCATCGGCGACAGCAAAGCGACGCTGGAACTCCGTAACTTCTATATGAATCGCGACCTGCGCGACCCCGGCGTCGCCCAGTCCAAACGCGAAGAATGGGCACAGGGCTTCATCCTCAAGGCCGAGTCCGGCTTTACCGAGGGCACCGTTGGTTTTGGCCTGGACGCTTATGCGGGCCTGGGCCTGAAGCTCGACTCGTCTGATGAACGCGCCGGCACCGGCCTGCTGCCCAACGGTTTCGGCAACGAGGGGCCGGACGAGTATTCCGAACTCAGCGGTGCAGTCAAGGCACGCATCTCCAAAACCGTCGGCAAGGTCGGCGGGCTGATGCCCAAGCTACCTATCGTTTCTTCCGGCGACTCGCGCCTGCTGCCTCAGGTGTTCACCGGAGGCATGATCACCTCGCAGGAAATCGACGGCCTGACCCTCAATGGCGGTCAGCTGCGTGAAGTCAACCAACGCGCGTCCACCGACAGGGTCGATATCACCGCCACCAACGTCGGTGGCGAAAGCGACCGCTACAACTTCGCCGGTGGCGACTACAAGTTCAATGGCGGCAACACCACCGTTGGCGCGTGGTACGGCGAACTGGAAGATATCTACGACCAGAAGCTGTACAACCTGATCCACGTGCAGCCGATCGGCGACTGGAAGCTGGGCGCCAACCTGGCCTACTTCGACTCCCAGGACAACGGCCGCAAACTCGGCGGCAAGCTGGATAACGACCTGACCTCGGTCAACCTCTGGGCGGGTATCGGTGCGCACACCTTCCGCGTGGGTTACCAGAAGGTCGGCGGTGACAACGCCTTCCCCTTCCTGACCGAGACCGATCCCTACATCGTCAACTACATCCAGATTCTCGACTTCACCCGCAAGGATGAGAAATCCTGGCAGGCACGTTATGACGTCAACTTCGCCAGCTATGGTATTCCAGGCCTGACGGCGTTCGTCCGCTACGTGACCGGCGACGGCTTCGACGGCGTGGGTGGCGCAAGCGGCAAGGAATGGGAACGCGACGTGGATATCAGCTACATCATTCAGGAAGGCCCGTTGAAGAACCTCGGCGTGCGCTGGCGTAACGCGATGGTGCGCTCCAATGCGAGCATCGGCGATCTGGACGAAAACCGCCTGATCGTCAGCTACACCATCCCCCTGATGTAAACACTCCGCCAACACGAAAACGCCGCAACGCCTGTACCGGGTTGCGGCGTTTTTTGTCTGCCTGAAAAACAGTCGGAGTCATTTCTCGACTAGGCTCTGGCGAGCGCGGAGGAAAACTCGATGGACGACTACCAACCCCTGGCCTGCGATCTCTACGACTACCTGGAGATCGCCTGCATGCATCACTATCAGCTGGACATCGAGCTGGTCGATGGCACCCACCTGCAAGGCGAGGCGCTGACCACCGAGACGACAGCGAGCAAGGAAGAATTTCTGCTGGTGCGTACCGCCGACAGCGAACAGCGCCTGCGCATGGATAGCCTGCTGGCGATCACCCCACAGAATGCAGGCGCCAGCTTTGGCCGGGTGCTATTGAGCGGCAATCGCTGCTGAACGCAGCGCAACTACGAGTAGGGTGCGCCATGCGCACCAGCAGCAATCGCACTAAGCCACGGTGCGCACGGCGCACCCTACGCGAGCGTGCAGCGCCACTGCGTTACCACATCAGATCATCGGGAATCTGATAGGCCGCGGCGGCAATCGCTGCTGAACGCAGCGCACCTACGAGTAGGATGCGCCATGCGCACCAGCAGCAATCGCATTAAGCCACGGTGCGCACGGCGCACCCTACGCGAGCGTGCAGCGCCACTGCGTTACCACATCA
>Ga0307408_100000177_pt1 | contig 71449 bp, 59 predicted proteins | sample 322Cmetagenome_FD_202116 | JGI IMG/M metagenome (GOLD analysis project Ga0307408, IMG submission 202116) | Maize rhizosphere microbial communities from greenhouse at UC Davis, California, United States - 322HYB-C-3 | ecosystem: Host-associated > Plants > Roots > Rhizosphere > Soil | place... | reverse complement strand
ATGTGCTCACGCCCTACGAGGTGGCGGCCTTCATCATCGTGAGCATGGCCGACACCATCGAGCAGTGGTTCAGCTGGCAGGACGACATCTTCTCGCGCTTCCCCGAGGTGCAGCACCGCAACCAGAAGGCGCACTGGGCCGCTTCGCTCTGGCCCGGGCCCATGCGGCCGTCGGGGCGCATGGTGCACCAGATCAACGGGCTGGCGAAGGCACTGCAGCACCCGGGCCTGAAGGATGTGCTGCCCATGCCGCCCGTGTTTGCACACTGCTCGCAGTACCTGTCCGCTGCCAACGAGGCGGCGGCCACGTCGCTGTACTGGTCCGTCATCCAGCAAGACCAGCCTCTGGTAGACCTGGACGTGGCCACTGGCGTGCTGGAAAGCGCCGTGCGCCACAACCCCTGGGTGGGTGAGCCGCAGATGGTGCTGGCCCAGCTGTATCTGTCCGCTGGCCGCAAGGACGACGCCAGGGCCGCCGCCGAGAGCGCGCTGCACCTGTTCTGCGCCTGGGGCAATTCGTGGGACAAGCGCGTGCAGTGGGACGCCTGGGTGGCCTGGACGCGCATCTTGCTGCAGGGCGCGACGGTGGAGGGCACGTGGCCCGAGCGCTTGGACAAGCTCAACAACGTGGCGCTGCGCGGGTGACTTGGAACATCCCCGTGAGTGGCCGCTCCACTTCCCCCTTCTCTCGAATCGCTGCGCGATTCGGGAAGGGGGGCGCAGCCATCGCTGCGGGGCTGCCTTTGCTCGTCTGCCCTCGCCGGGCGCGCGCCAGTCTCATGAGGTGGGGGGTAAGGTGCACGGGTGTTGTCTTCTTATTCGAATGAGTTTTAATGAAATAAAAACTTATTCGTTCCTGTTTTATCGGGGAAACCCTAGGATGCGAGCCATCTCTTTACGAAAGGTTTCCTGTGAACAATAACAAGCGCCTCCTCCTGCAATCTGCCCTGGCTTTGGCTGCTGCCGCCGCTTTCTCCACCGGCGCGATCGCCCAGGACAAGCCCCTCAAGATCGGCGTGACGGGTGGCCCCCACGCGCAGATCTTCGAGCAGGTGAAGAAGGTCGCCGAGAAGGACGGCCTCAAGATCCAGATCATCGAGTTCAGCGACTACGTGCAGCCCAACGCCGCGCTGTCGGCGGGCGACCTGGACGCCAACAGCTACCAGCACAAGCCTTACCTGGACGCCCAGATTGCCGACCGGGGCTACAAGTTTGCGGCGGTGGGCTACACCGTCAACTTCCCCATCGGCCTGTATTCCAAGAAGGTCAAGAAGCTGGAAGACCTGAAGGAAGGCGCCAAGTTCGGCATCCCCAACGACCCCACCACCGGCGGCCGCGTGCTGCTGGTGCTGCAGGACAAGGGCCTGATCAAGCTGCGTGAGGGCGCGGGCCTCAAGGCCACGCCGCTGGATGTGGTGAGCAACCCCAAGAAGCTCAAGTTCGTGGAACTCGACGCCGCCCAACTGCCCCGTTCGCTGGACGACCTGGATGCCTCGGCCATCAATACCAACTTCGCACTGTCGGCCGGCCTGAACCCCGGGAAGGACGCGATTGCGCAGGAAAACGCCAAGAGCCCCTACGTCAACCTGATCGCCGTGCGCGAAGCCGACAAGGACAAGCCCTGGGTGGCCAAGCTGGTGAAGGCCTACCACTCCGAGGAAGTGAGGAAATTCATCCAGACCGAGTTCAAGGGTTCGGTGCTGCCGGGCTTTTGATGGCCCTGGCGGGGGCGTGAGTGCCCGCGCGTCCTTCCACTTTGTTTCCAACTGAAAACGGCTGCCAGCGCTTGAATAGCAAGCGCTGGCAGCTATTTTTTTGATAGTGATGAGCCCGTCTGGCACGGTACGGTAGCCCGCCCGGAGGGCGGGCGGCTTGCCTGCAATGGGGGCTGCGCCTACGATGGGGCGGACCGCGCCCGACGGGCACCCGCCTTGGTGGGCTCGTCCGCAGGGTTTCGCCCGTTCTTCCCGGCAGTGACCGTCTTCAAGGAGTAATCCATGGCCCAGCTCAACATCGCCGTCGTCGTCGGCAGCCTGCGCAAGGAATCGTTCAACCGCCAGTTGGCCACCGCGCTGGCGCGGCTGGCGCCGCCGGATGTGAAGTTCACCCAGCTGCGCATCGACGACCTGCCGCTGTACAACCAGGATGACGACGGGCAGCAGGCCGCCTCGGTGCTACGGCTCAAGGGTGAGATCCAGGCCGCCCATGGGGTGCTCTTCGTGACCGCCGAATACAACCGTTCCATCCCCGGCGTGCTCAAGAACGCCATTGACCATGCCTCGCGCCCCTATGGCCAGAGCGCCTGGGCGGGCAGGCCAGCAGGGGTGATTGGCGCGTCGGTGGGCGCCATCGGCACAGCGCTGTCGCAGCAGCACCTGCGCAACGTGCTGGCTTACCTCGACATGCCCACGCTGGGCCAGCCCGAGGCTTTCATCCACGCCAAGGAGGGCCTGTTCGACGCGGACGGCAACGTGGGCGAGGCCAGCCGCAAGTTCCTGCAGGGCTGGGTGGACAAGTACGTGGCCTGGGTGCGTCAGCACCAGGCTTGAGAGACCCTGCCAGAAAAGCCCAAGGGCTTGCTCGCCTCCTGTTGCCAGGGAAGCGTGCAGGCCCTTTTTCTTTTCTACTCTCTCGTCCGGCCGCAACGCGACCTGCCAGTCGCAGCGCGCTTACGCCACTTCGGCGACTTGCGGCTGGTTGGCTGCGGTGGCCGCATGGGCCTGGATGTCGCGGTCGGCGTTACCGAATGCCTGGGCCTTCGCGTCGGGGCCCATGCCCACGCCTTCGGCGCGCACAAACCGCACGTCGGTGATTCCAAAGAAGCCGAACACCACCTTCAGGTAGCTTTCCTGGTGTTCCATGGCCTGGCCGCCTTCACTGGTGGAATACACGCCGCCGCGGCTCGATGCCACGATCACCGTCTTGCCGCCAGCCAGGCCCACGGGGCCCTTGTCGGTGTACTTGAAGGTGCGGCCGGCCTGGGCGATGCGGTCGATCCAGGCCTTGAGCTGGCTGGGTACCGAGAAGTTGTACAGCGGTGCGCCGATCACGATCACATCCGCTGCCAGGAACTGGCTCACTAGCGCTTCGGAGAGGGCGTTTTCCTGGCGCTGCACCTCCGTTGCTGCCGCTTGGCCCGTGCGAAAGCCCAGGGAATCGGCCGAGAGGTGGGAAGGTGCATTCTTGGCCAGATCGAGGTACTGCACGGACGTGCCGGGGTGGCTGGCCTTCCAGGCGGCCACGGTGCGGGCCGTCAATTCGCGGGAGACGGATTGTTCGCCGGTGATGGCCGAATCGATGTGAAGCAGTTGCATGGGGGCTCCTTGTCTTGAGTGGCTGCCGCATCGTGCGGCCTTGGGTTGTATTGTGGGGATCCATCAAAACGTTGATAAGGGGGCGAAACTGCGATAGATTGTTCTATCCATAGAACAATTGGCGCTCCGCCGCTCTCGCCATGCAAGACCTCAACGACATGCTGTATTTCGCCGAAGTGGTGGAGCGTGGCGGCTTTGCTGCTGCCGGGCGCGCGCTTGGCATCCCCAAATCCCGCCTGTCGCGCCGCGTGTCCGACCTGGAAACCCATCTGGGTGTGCGCCTTTTGCAGCGCACGACGCGCAAGCTGTCATTGACCGAAGTGGGTGAGGCCTACCTGCGCCACTGCCAGGCGATGCGCGAGTCCGCGCAGGCGGCGGCAGACACCGTGGCCCAGGTGCAAACCGCGCCGCGCGGCACCATCCGTGTGAGCTGCCCGGTGACGCTGGCGCAGACGGTACTCGCCGAATTGATGCCCCAGTTCCTCGCCAGCTACCCGGAAGTGCGCGTCGAAATGATGGTGAGCAACCGGGCGGTGAACCTGGTGGAAGAGGGCATCGATGTGGCGCTGCGCGTGCGCCCGTCGGTGGACGACAGTGGCAGCATGGTCGTCAAGCGGCTGGACCACGCCACGCAGATCCTCGTGGCCAGCCCCGAGCAGCTCATCCGCCAGGGCACGCCCCAGACGCTGGAAGACCTGGCTCGGCTCGACAGCATTGCGATGTCGGCTCCTGACGGGCGCTCGACCTGGAACCTGATCGGTCCCGGCGGGGTTCATCAACTCGTGCACCACACCCCGCGCTATGTGGCGGACGACCTGCTCACGCTCAAGATCGCCGCGATGGCCGGCACCGGGATCTGCTGGATGCCCGACTACATGTGCCAGGAAGAGATCCGCCAGCGGCGACTGGTGCGGGTGTTGCCCGAATGGGCTCCTGCGCCCGCCATCGTCCACGCGGTGTTTCCTTCACGCCGGGGCCTGTCGCCTGCGGTGCGGCGGTTCCTGGATTTCCTGGGCGAAGCGATGCCGGGCCGCAGCAACCTCGCCGCGCGGTTGGCAAATTCCGGAATTGACGGCGCCAATATCTGAAGCCCAGCGATACGCTGTGAGTGTGCATATGCAGGCATGGGCGGCCTGCATCGTTGCAGATCCTCGCTGGATCCATGGCGATTGCTGAGTTTTGCGCCTTGCAGCGCATCGCGATCCGCAGCGCCCACTTGCTGCTCGCTTCGTGCAGAGAATCCCCTGGCAACAAGGCCGTTCAGCCCGGCCGTAAACGCTGCCAAGCCTCCCGATTTGCACCACAATGCAACCAATTGCAACTGACAGGCTCGCCAGCGCGCGTGTTGCCTCCGCGCGCGAGTTCCGGGACGCACCTTGACCCCTGCCCACCCTATTGATCAGCACATTCAGCAAGCGCGCATGCATCCTTCTGTGCGCGCCATCGTGATACCCCCGTGCCCGGAGTCCCTCTTGCGGCTACAGGCCATCGTGGCCGCGCCCGAGCTGGACGCCCATGCGCTGGAGCAGCTCGCCGCTTCCGACGTTGCGATGGCCGCCGCCGTGATCCGGCTGGCCAACAGCCCGGTGTACGGACTCAGCCAGCCGGTGCAGACGGTCGGGATGGCGCTCACCGTGCTGGGGTTGCAACCCGCAGTGGAGCTGCTGTCGGCCTTCATCACGCGGCACGCGCTGCATGTGCGTTCACCGCTGCTGGACCATTTCTGGGAAAGCTCGCAGCGCCGGGCCATTGCCTGCGAACACATCGGCCGCCAGCTCTACAGTCTGGACCCCGGGCTGGGCCACAGCTTCGGCCTTTTCTGCCACGTGGGCATGCCCGTGCTGGTCAAGGCGGTGCGGGGTTACGGGTCCACCGTGACGGAGGCGCTGGCGCGCAAGGACCGCACGTTCACCCAGACCGAAAACGCCAACCACCGCACCGACCATGCGGTGATGGGCGCCATTGTGGCGCGCACCTGGCACCTGCCGGGCGATGTGGCCCAGGCCATCTGGCTGCACCACGATTTTTCATGCCTGCAGGATGAGCGCTTTGCCCCCACCGTGCGCCATCTGGTCGCGCTGGGATTGCTGGCGGACTTCTTGGTAAACCAGCACGATAACCTCGCGCCCACGCGTGAATGGCTGCAGCACGGCCAGGCCTGCATGGACCACCTGCATGTCGCGCAAGACGAGCTGGACCATTGGATCGACATGCTTCATCCAGCGTTTGAAGCCGTGCGCTTTTAACGCGCCAGCACTTTTTCGGCCTCCGGATAGGACGGCGAGGACTCTACAGATCCGCCGGTCCTTAAGATGTTTTTTTGATGAAGTAACAACAATTCAGTTGTTTGGGTTTTAAAGCGGTGTTTGCAGAATAGGTGCAACTCTGCTTTCAGCGCAGCGGTTCACCCGGAGCAAGCCGGTGTGCCGCCCGCCCAACCACCTTGACTCCCCTCACTGTCCTCATCGTTCCCGGCTGGCGTGACTCCGGCCCCGGCCATTGGCAAAGCCTCTGGGCCGAGCGCCTGCCGGGCATTCGGCGGGTGGTGCAGGACGACTGGATCACTCCCCGGCGCGTGGCCTGGGTGGAATGCCTGGAAAGCGCAGTGCTTTCCGCTCCTGGCCCTGTGGTGCTGGTGGCGCACAGCCTGGGCTGCATCGCTGTCACCCACATGGGCCCCGAAGCTGCTGCTAAGGTATGTGGCGCGTTACTGGTGGCCCCGGCCGACCCTGAGCGGCGTGCGGTGCTCAGCGACTTTGCCCCGGTACCCTATTGCCCCCTTCCGTACCGCAATATCGTGGTGGCGAGCAGCAACGATCCATATTGCCCCGTTCGCCTGGCGGGGGCCTATGCGCGCGCCTGGGGCAGCGAATTCGTGCGGTTGCAGAACGCTGGGCACATCAACATCGAATCGGGCCACGGGGATTGGCCGCTGGGACTGGCGCTGCTGCGCTCGCTGACCGAGGGCGCGGAACGGGCCGTTGCGCCTGAGAGGGCGGAAGCGCCCTTCGAGCCCGCCACATCGCCCCCTCCCGCAGTGGTGCCTTGAGCCGTTGGGGCTCTTCGGGGTGGGGCAAATTTGCTATTTAAATGATAGCTTTTGGCGCTTGATTTATAAGGGCTTTAGGCCGATTTTGTGCATTGGTCGATCGATAGAATTTCTATATTCTCAGAACCGATTAATTAACAAGAATATATTCTTTTGAGTTTTATAAGAGGGTGCGCACAATGCCGGAATCCTCTTGTTCCAACCTCTGTGGGCGACGCAGCATGACCTCATTTTTGAAACTCAAGACCCTTTTGGCCACGCTGGCCCTTGCCGCCAGCGGTGCGGCGTTTGCGCAAAACTCGCTGCTCAACGTGTCCTATGACGTGGCGCGCGAGTTCTACAAGGACTACAACGCAGCCTTCGCGGCCCACTACAAGAAAACCACCGGCCAAGACGTGAAGATCGACCAGTCGCACGCCGGCTCGAGCGCCCAGGCCCGTGCTGTGAACGATGGCCTCGCCGCCGACGTGGTGACCATGAACACGACGACGGACGTGCAGTTTCTGGCCGACAACGGCGTGGTGGCGAAGGATTGGGCAAAGAAGTTCCCGCACGATGCTTCGCCCACCACGTCCACCATGCTGTTCCTGGTGCGCAACGGCAATCCCAAGGGCATCAAGGATTGGGAAGACCTGATCAAGCCCGGCGTGCAGGTCATCGTGGTCAACCCCAAGACGGGTGGCAACGGCCGTTATGCCTACCTGGCCGCCTGGGGCGCCGTGCGCGAGAAGGGGGGCACCGATGCGCAGGCCGCTGAGTTCGTGGGCAAGCTCTACAAGAATGTGCCCGTGCTGGCCAAGGGCGGACGCGATGCCACAGCCACGTTCCTGCAGCGTAACCAAGGCGATGTGCTGATCACGTTCGAGTCTGAAGTGGTCTCTATCGACCGTGAGTTCGGCACCGGCAAGGTCGATGCGGTCTATCCGTCGGTGAGCGTCGTAGCCGAAAACCCCGTGGCCGTGGTGGAGCGCACCGTGGCCAAGAAGGGCACGGCCCAGCTGGCCAAGGCCTATCTGGATTACCTGTACTCTGAAGAAGCCCAGGAGATCGCGGCCAAGCACGCGATTCGCCCGCGTTCGGAAACCGTGCTCAAGAAGTACGCCGCCACCTTCAAGCCGCTCAAGCAGTTCACCGTGGCCAAGTATTTCGGATCGTTGACCGAAGCGCAGAAGGTGCACTTCAACGATGGTGGCCAGTTCGACAAGCTGTACTCGAAGTGAACACCCCCCTGAGCCGCTTCGCGGCTTCCCCCCTCTCTCTGCGCGCTACGCGCTCCGGGAGGGGGGACGACGCCAGCGCGGCGGGGCGGCCCTTGCGCGGCGTCCGCTGGCTCAGGTCAGGCCAGTTATTAAGCGCTGCGTAAACAAAAAGCTTCCTATGACTAGAAATAAGAGCGCCAAGAAGGTGCTGCCGGGCTTCGGCCTGACGCTGGGCTACACGCTCTTTTATCTGAGCATTATCGTGCTGATCCCGTTGTCGGCACTGATCTTCAAGACCTTCACCTTGACGTGGGACCAATTCTGGGCGGCCATCAGCGCGCCGCGTGTGATGGCTTCGTATCGCCTGACTTTTGGCGCCTCGTTTCTGGCGGCGCTGGTCAACCTGGTGTTTGGCCTGCTGATTGCCTGGGTGCTGGTGCGCTACAAGTTTCCGGGCAAGAAGATTGTTGATGCGCTGGTGGACTTGCCGTTTGCGCTGCCTACAGCCGTGGCGGGCATCTCGCTCACCGCGCTGCTCGCGGGCAATGGCTGGGTGGGCAGCATTCTGGAGCCCATGGGCATCCAGCTGGCGTTCAAGCCTGCGGGCATCGTGATTGCGCTCATTTTTATCGGCCTGCCCTTCGTGGTGCGAACGGTGCAGCCGGTGCTCGAAGACGCCGAGAAGGAGCTGGAAGAAGCTGCAACCTGCCTGGGCGCAACGCGCCTGCAGACCTTCACCAAGGTCATCCTGCCGTCCATCACCCCCGCGCTGCTCACTGGCTTTGCCATGGCCTTTGCGCGGGCTGTTGGTGAATATGGCTCGGTGATCTTCATCGCGGGCAACATGCCTATGGTGTCGGAGATCACACCGCTCATCATCATCGGCAAGCTGGAACAGTACGACTATGCCGGGGCCACCGCCGTGGCGGTGGTGATGCTGGTCATCTCCTTCATTCTGCTTTTGGTCATCAACGCACTACAAGCCTGGCAGCGACGCCACGCGGGGGCTCCAGCATGAGCAGCAACAACACCCGAACCATTCGCCGCGCGCAGGCGGGCACGACCGAGGCGCCGTGGGTCCGCTACACGCTGATCGCCATCGCGCTGGCCTTCATGCTGCTGTTCCTGGTGCTGCCGCTGGCGGCCGTGTTCGCCGAGGCGCTGCGCAAGGGCTTTGGCGCCTATCTGGAAGGCCTGCGCGAGCCCGATGCCTGGTCGGCCATCAAGCTCACGTTGATCACCGCGCTGATTGCCGTGCCGCTGAACCTGGTGTTTGGCGTGGCGGCGGCCTGGTGCATCGCCAAGTACGAGTTCAAGGGCAAGGCGTTCCTGACCACGCTGGTGGACCTGCCGTTCTCCGTGTCGCCCGTGGTGGCTGGCCTGATCTACGTGCTGATGTTTGGTGCGCAGGGCTGGTTCGGTCCTTGGCTGCAGGCCCACGACATCAAGATTGTCTTTGCCGTACCCGGCATCGTGCTGGCCACGGTGTTCGTGACCTTCCCGTTCATTGCCCGCGAGCTGATCCCGCTGATGCAGGCACAAGGCAATGACGAGGAGCAGGCCGCCATCGTGCTGGGGGCCAGCGGATGGCAGACCTTCTGGTACGTGACCTTGCCCAACATCAAGTGGGGCCTGCTGTACGGCGTGATCCTGTGCAACGCGCGGGCCATGGGCGAGTTCGGTGCGGTGTCGGTGGTGTCGGGCCACATCCGGGGGCAGACCAACACGATTCCGCTGCACGTCGAGATTCTCTACAACGAGTACCAGTCGGTGGCCGCCTTCGCTGCGGCGTCGCTGCTGGCGCTGCTGGCACTGGTCACGCTGGTCATCAAGACCATTGCCGAACACCGCAACGAGCAGGCCTTGAAGGCTGCTGCAGAACTCCCTCCAGAACGGCCCGCCCCGGCGATTGCCGGCGCTGCCGCGCGCTGAGGACCAAAGGACCGAGACCATGAGCATTGAAATCCGCAACGTCAGCAAACAGTTTGGCGACTTCCAGGCCCTGCGCGATGTGAGCCTGGACATCGCCTCGGGCGAACTCATCGCGCTCCTGGGGCCGTCGGGCTGCGGCAAGACCACGCTGCTGCGCATCATCGCGGGCCTGGAGACGCCAGACACCGGCAGCATCCATTTCAGCGGCGAGGACACCACCGACGTGCATGTGCGCGAGCGCAATGTGGGCTTTGTGTTCCAGCACTACGCATTGTTCCGACACATGACCGTGTTCGAGAACGTGGCCTTTGGCCTGCGCGTCAAGCCCCGCAGCGAGCGCCCGAGCGAAGCGCAGATCAAGAAAAAGGTGACCGACTTGCTCAAGCTGGTGCAGCTGGACTGGCTGGCCGAGCGCTACCCTTCGCAGCTGTCGGGTGGCCAGCGCCAGCGCATTGCGCTGGCTCGCGCACTGGCGGTGGAGCCCAAGGTGCTGCTGCTGGACGAGCCCTTCGGCGCCCTGGACGCCAAGGTGCGCAAGGAACTGCGCCGCTGGCTGCGCCGCCTGCACGACGAGCTGCACGTGACCAGCATCTTCGTGACCCACGACCAGGAAGAAGCACTGGAGGTGGCCGACCGCGTGGTGGTCATCAACCAAGGCAAGATCGAGCAAAGTGGCTCACCCCAGCAGGTGTGGGATCAGCCCGCCAGTCCGTTTGTCTACGGCTTCCTGGGCGACGTGAACCTGTTCCATGGCCGCGCCCACGAGGGCCTGGTGCACCTGGAAGGCATGCAGCTCGACTCGCCCGAGCACCAGGCGGCGCAGAACGCCAAGGCCTTTGCCTACGTGCGTCCGCACGACCTGGACGTGGAGCGCTACTCCCCCGGCGCGGGCCTGGATGCCGAGGGCCGCCCGCGCGGCATCGTGGCCCAGCTGAGCCGCGCCATTGTGGTGGGGCCGATTGCGCGGCTGGAACTTATTCCGACCGACGACCACAAACCAGCGGACAATGCGTCCCCGGAATCCCTGATCGAAGCGCAGATTCCTGCGCAGCAGTTCAAGGAAATGGGTTTCAAAGAGGGCGAAACGCTGGTGGTCACGCCACGCCGAGCCCGCGTTTTTCTGGATCACGCCGCTGGTATCTGAGCTGTTTCCCCGGGGACGCAGCGCCGGGTGCCGCGCGGCCTTGAGGGATAACAAAGATGTTGTTGAACTGGATTGATCAGGCCCCGCGCCGCGTGCTGGCACTGATCAGCGTGGCCTGCGTGGCGATGCTGGCGTTTGGCATGTACTTGCAGCATGTGGTGGGCCTGGAGCCATGCCCCATGTGCATCGTGCAGCGCTATGCTCTCATTGGTGTAGCAATCTTTGCAGGCCTGGCAAGCGCCAGAGGCTCCAAGGGCTGGTGGATGAGCTGGAGCGTGCTGGCCCTCATCGCCTCCGGCTTCGGCGCTTTTGTGGCAGCCCGCCAGAGCTGGCTGCAGTGGTATCCGCCGGAAGTTGCCACCTGCGGCCGCGACTTCTACGGCATGATCGAAAACTATCCCATCAGCCGTGCCATTCCCATGATCTTCCGCGGTTCGGGCGACTGCGCTGCGGTGGACTGGACCTTCCTGGGCGGCTCGATCGCCAACTGGTCGTTTGTCTGCTTTGTGGGGTTTGCGCTGGTGCTGTTGGCGTTGCTGGTGCGAGGCCTGAAGGGTCGCGGCAACCGTGGTGGTTCTGGCTATTCGATGGCTTGAGGACTGGGCCTGGCTCTGAAATCAAAAGGCGCTCTCATGAGCGCCTTTTTTGTTTGTTTTTTGATGCGTGGTGAGCGGGCCGGGTGAACTACGGAAACCGAACTCCCTCCGTTCCATCCACCCACGCTGGCAATTTGTGCATGACACTGGCCAAAAGGGCGCTGGCTTGCCATTGCGCGAGCCAGGCTTGCAGACGGGGCCAGGGTTGCGTCGTCCACCAGCCCACATCGATACCCGCAAACTGCCGCACAAACGGCGCAATCGCCATGTCTGCCAAGGCTGCGTGATTGCCAAAGAGGTAGGGGCGAGGTGCACAGAGGCGTAACTCCAGCGTACTGAGCCAGGCTACCGCTTTGGCGCGCTCTCCTTCCACATTGGCGTCCGGGTAGCGACTCGGGTATTTGCAGCGGTCCAGCGCCTGCTTGAACGGGCCATCGCACTCCGCAATCCACGCCAGCATGTCTTGCACACTTCCCTCGCTCGGTGCCAGCCAGCCTTCGGGGTCGTGTTGCCCCAAGGCCCACAGCATGATGTCCAGGCTTTGGTCCAGAACCTGCCCGCTCGGCAGCACAAGCACCGGCACGGTGGCTTTGGGCGAGACCTGCAGCAGGCTCTGTGGCTTGTTTTTCAGCACCACCTCTCGCAACTCGCAAGCCTGGCCGCTCACGGCCAGGGCCAGCCGGGCGCGCATCGCGTAAGGACAGCGGCGAAAGGAGTACAGAACCGGCAGGGCAGGGCGGCTCACGCGGGTCCGTCCTCGCCGGCGGGCTCGCCCCGCTGGGCCCCCAGCGCCGCTTTGCCTGGCTGCCGCGCGCCGAGGTGCGCCCGTCCACGCTGTTCGGCAAGGTCCATCTGCCGCTGGCGCTCAGCCAAGGCGCGCTCTTGTTCGGGCGTGCGTGTACCGTGGCAATACGGGCAACTGACGCCCCGCACGTAATGGGGCGATGCCCGCTCCGCTTCGCCCAGGGGCATGCGGCACGAGCGGCACAACTGGTGATGGCCCGGGGCCAGGCCATGGCCCACGGAGACGCGCTCGTCGAACACAAAACAGTCGCCGTGCCAGCGGCTGCTTTCTTCGGGCACCGTCTCCAGGTATTTGAGGATGCCGCCTTCCAGATGGAACACGTCTTCGAATCCCAGCGATTTGAGGTAGGCGGTGGACTTCTCGCAGCGGATGCCGCCTGTGCAGAACATGGCCACGCGGGGCTTGCCTTCGAGCAAGCCGCCCGGCTGTGACTGCTGGGCCACCCAGGCGGGAAATTCAGTGAAGCTCCGGGTATGCGGATTGACCGCGCGCTCGAAGGTGCCGATGCCCACCTCATAGTCGTTGCGCGTATCCACCACCACCACATCCGGGTCGGCGATCAGCGCGTTCCAATCTTCGGGTTTGACATAGGTGCCTGCATTGCGTGCCGGGTTCAGCCCGGGCACGCCCAGCGTCACGATCTCCCGCTTGAGCCGCACGCGCATGCGGTAGAACGGCATGCGCTCCGTTGGGGCCTCCTTGTGCTGCAGGGCGGCCAGGCGTGGGTCGCTGCGCAGCCACGCCAGGACGGCCTGCACGTCGTGCGGAGCACCCGCAATGGTGCCGTTGATGCCTTCGTGCGCCAGCAGCAGCATGCCGCGTACGCCGCGCGCGTCGCACAAGGCTTGCAGGGGCGCCCGCAGTTCCTTGAAGTCGGGCAGGTCCACGAACTGGTAGAGGGCGGCGGTGAGGTAGCGTGGGGTATCCAGGTTCACAGAGAAGGCAGGGTGGAGGAAAGTACAGTGGATGATAGCGGTCACTTTTTGTTACGATGCAAAGGCCCTTCCACGCTGCGCGCAAAGGTGTTCTTATGGCCCTCGAAACCACCGCCCACCTGTTTCAACGGCTGGAGCAGCTCAATGGCATCGGCGCGGCGTTGTCGCGCGAGCGGGACATCGACAGGCTGCTCGAGAACATTCTGGCGGCCGCCCAGGCCATCACGGGGGCGGACGGCGGCACCCTCTACAGCGTGACCGAGGACGGTACCGCGCTCAAGTTCGAGATCTTGCGCACAGATTCCCTGGGCATCCGGATTGGCGGCACCACAGGCAAGCCGATTGACTATCCCCACCTGCCGCTGCGCAAGGCCGATGGCACGCCCAACGATTCGCTCGTGGCCGCCTACGCTGCCATCCATGACCGTACGGTGAACATTGCCGATGCCTACAGTGCCCAGGGGTTTGATTTCTCGGGCACGCGGGCATTTGATGAGCGTTCCGGATACCGCTCGCGCTCGTTCCTCACGGTGCCGATGAAGAACCACGATCTGGAGCTGATCGGCGTCCTGCAACTCATCAACGCACGCGACGGGGAAACAGGAGAGGTCACGACCTTCTCCCTGGCCGACCAGGGCCTGGCCGAGTCGCTGGCCTCACAGGCGGCGATTGCGCTCACCAACCGCCTGCTCATCACGCAGCTGGAGCGCCTCTTCGAATCCTTCGTGAACCTCATCAACCTGGCCATCGACGAGAAGTCTCCTTATACCGGCGGGCACTGCCAGCGTGTACCGGCGCTCACCATGATGCTGGCGGATGCGGTGGACGCTACCGACGAGGGACCGCTGGCGGATTTCCGCATGACGGATCGGGACCGCTACGAACTGAAGATGGCGGGCCTGCTGCATGACTGCGGAAAGATCACGACACCGGTGCACGTGGTGGACAAGGCCACCAAGCTGCAAACCCTCTACGACCGGATCGGCTTGGTCGATACCCGGTTTGAAGTGCTCAAGCGCGATGCTGAACTGGCTGCGCTGCGCCGCCAACTGGCGATGCGGCCGGTGCTGGATGCAAAGGCCGAAAGCGAGGAGCTGCGTGCACTGCAGCATGAGCTCCACGCACTGGAGGAAGACCGCGAGTTCCTGCGCCGCTGCAATACGGGCAGCGAGGCCATGCGGCCTGAAGACCAGCAGCGCGTGCGCGACATCGCCGCCATGCGCCACTGGCGCAATCCGCAGGGTGTGCAGACCAGCTTTCTCACGGCCGAGGAGGTGGAGAACCTCACCATTCGTGCCGGCACCCTGACCCAGGCCGAGCGGGACACCATCAACTACCACATCGTGGCCACGATCAAGATGCTGGAAACGCTGCCCTGGCCCCGGCACCTCAAGAATGTGCCGGAATACGCGGGCGGGCACCACGAGCGCATGGACGGCAAGGGCTACCCACGCGGCCTGACGCGGGAGCAGATGTCGCTCCAAGCCCGCATGATGGGGATCGCCGACATCTTCGAAGCACTGACGGCGGCGGACAGGCCCTACAAGAGCGGGATGACGTTGTCAGAGGCACTGGCCATCATGTGCCGGATGCGGGACAACGGACACATTGATCCGGATCTGTTCGAGGTGTTTGTGCGCGAAGGGGTGCACCTGCAGTATGCCGAGGCGTTTCTGGATCCGTCGCAGCGGGACATCTAGCGCGACCGCCATTCCGAGGATGTATGGGGGGCAACTCGAAGAGGCGGGCTGCCAGTTGGGTGCGAGCGTGAGGCACAAGACTCGCGATCGCTTGCCAGTCTTCTTGCGGCTGCAGTAACGCAGGCGGTACGAAGCCTCCAGCGCAGGTGCATAGATGCCGCTGCGATCATCGGCTGCCCATTTCAGTCTGTGGCGCAGATTTCAGTTTCCTTTCAATGGCCATGGGTGGATTACTCGATGTCCATCAAGTCCTATTCGGCCCAGAATTTCCCCTATACCCAACGGGCGCTGCATTCGGTCAGACTGGTCTCCAGCAGAGGTCGGCGCCTTCCGGAGGGCTCATAAACATTAAGAGGTGGGCTGCAGCCATGAACGCACTGCTGGTGAAGGACGAGCTTGATTTGTGCGATGCACTCAGCGATGCGCCGGTCTCGCGTGGGTTCCAGCCTGTCCGCGGACACGCCGGAATGGATGGCCTGCACATGGCCCTTCACCGCAGGTTTGGCGCATTGATTTTGAATCTCACCAAGCCCGGTCTGGATGCGGTGGAGGCCTCGCAACGCCCGAGCTTTGACGAAGTCAAGGTCCCCGTTTTGAGCGTGACCGAGCCAGAGAAAGCGGTGGCCGCCGTAACGGCTGTTGAGCCTGTCTCCTTTTCCCGCCGACACGTCGGATTTCTCTACGCCCAATTCTTGCCCTCGTAACCTGAAGGAGCCTGTCATGAACCTCACTAAAACCATCATTGCCGCTGCCGTGGTCTGTGCTTCGGGCGCTGCCTTGGCGCAGCCCAAGGAACTCAACGTCATCTGCTCGGTTCAGGCCCCGTGGTGCAATCTCATCCAGACCACGTTCAGCAAGAGCTCGGGCATCAAGGTCAACATGACGCACAAGGGCAGCGGCGAAGCACTGGCGCAGATCACTGCTGAACGCGCAAACCCCAAGACCGACATCTGGTTCGGCGGCACGGGGGATCCGCACATGCTCGCCGCCGAGCAAAACCTCACGCTGGAGTACAAATCGCCCGTGCTGGGGCAACTGCAACCCTGGGCCCAAAGGCAGGCGCAGCAGGCCGGTTTCAAGACGGTAGGCGTTTATCTGGGGCCTCTGGGCTTTGGTTACAACACCGAGCTGCTGGCCAAGAAGAAGCTGCCGGTGCCCAAGACCTGGGCTGATTTGCTCAAGCCAGAGTACAAGGGGGAGATCCAGGTGGCCGACCCCCGCGCGAGCGGAACGGCATACACCATGATCGCCACGCTGGTGCAGATCATGGGGGAGGACAAGGCATTCGACTACCTTGCCAAGCTGCATTCCAACGTGAGCACGTATCCCCGTTCCGGCACCGGTCCCATCAAAGCCGTGGCACGCGGAGAGGCCACGATTTCCATCAGTTTCATCCACGATGCTCCGGGCGAGAAGGCCCAGGGATTCCCCGTCGAAACCGTGACACCCACTGATGGAACAGGTGCGGAGATCGGCTCCATGTCCATCGTGCGCGGTGCGCGCAACCTCGAGAGCGCCAAGGCTTTTTATGAATGGGCCTTGACCCCCTCTGCGCAGCAATTTGGAGCCGCGGCCGCTCAGTTCCAGTTGCCTTCCAACCCTGGAACGGCGATGGACCAGCGCATGCCCGATCTGAAAAAGATCAAGCTGATCGACTACGACTACGCCAAGTACGGTCAGGTCAACGTGCGCAAACAGCTGATCTTGAACTGGGAACGCAAGGTGTTCAACCAGCCGAAGTAAGGCCCGTGCGCCGCCTTCGGCGCGTGCCTCCCTTCGCTTCACTAGCCGGCTCCTGCAGGGTGTTTTCCTGCGGCTGGGTGCTGTCCAGAAAAATTACCAGGGTGAACCTCCCATGCTTGTTCGATTTACTGAGCGAACCCAGCGCGCTATCTACGCATGGGTACTTTTGGGCCTTGTGGCCTACCTGGCGCTGCCATGGTTTTTTCAGCAAAGGGGGTCGTTGCTGGGGGCTTTGCCGTACTTGTTCGGGGATCAGTCCACGGCCAACGGCTTGATGCAGGCCGCAGTTCACGGGCGCAGCTGGATCTGGACCGGTGTTTTGGGCTTGGTGCTGGCGGGCTTCGGAGCCCTGATGTCGCCGGGACGCCGTCAAGGTGCGGTTCTGGTGATGGGTGCGCTGGTGGGCCTTGTGGGTCTGCTTTTCAGCGGCTACGGCATTGGGGTGTCGGGCTGGAACTACGCGTGGATGGAGCGGCTGTTCGGGCCGCTGGCAATCGGACAGTACGGGCTCGGCTGGGGTGGCTTCGTCGTGCTGGTGTCTCTGGTCATGCTGCTGGGCGCTGGCATGGCGCGGCTGGGCTATTTCCGCCGTGACGTGTTCGTGGCAGCGGCTGTGATTGGTTGTGCTGCGCTGCTGGCCATGTTCGTGGTGCTTCCTGTGCTGCAGTCCCTGATGGCAGGGTTCTATGACGACGCCAACCAGCTGTCGTTGGGTGCTCTGGCAAGCCGAGTTCTCACCGAGCGCATTTGGGGCATCGGCTGCCTCGGGCAGGCTGTCTCGTGCGGCGTGGCGTGGAACACGCTGTACCTGGCGTTGCTGACAGCCGCAGGAACCACCGTGCTGGGGACGATGATTGCATTGATGGCCGAGCGAGGCTCCAAGCGCATGGCCAAGCCCCTCAACGTACTGGCGATGCTGCCCATCATCACGCCGCCTTTCGTGGTCGGCCTGGGGCTCATCCTGCTGTTTGGCCGCTCCGGTGTGGCCAACCAGTTTGCGGAATGGGCATTTGGAATCCCACCCTCGCGCTGGTTTTATGGCGTGTTCGGCGTGTGGCTGGCGCAACTGTTCGCTTTCACTCCGATTTCCTTCATGATCATGCGCGGCGTGGTGCAGGGCATCAGCCCCTCTCTCGAAGAAGCTGCGCAGACCCTGCGGGCCAGCCGCCTGCACACCTTCATGACGGTGACGCTGCCGTTGCTCAAGCCGGGTCTGGCCAATGCGTTCCTGGTGGGCTTCATCGAGAGCATCGCCGACTTCGGCAACCCCATCATCCTGGGCGGGTCCTATTCGGTGCTGTCCACCGAGATTTTCTTCGCCATCGTGGGCTCGTCCCTGGACCAGGGCATGGCCGCTGGTCTGGCGCTCATCCTCACGGCGTTTGCACTGACGGTGTTCTTCATCCAGCGCAAGCTGCTGGGCACGACCAGTTTCACCACGGTGTCGGGCAAGGGCGACGCGGGAGTTCCCATGGAGCTGCCACGGGCCGTGCGCAACGTGTGCAATGGCATTGCAATGCCATGGCTGGCCTTCAGTCTGGTGGTCTACTGCTTCGCGTTCGCTGGCGGGTTTGTGAAGGTGTGGGGGCGTGACTACACGCTGACCTTGCAGCATTTCCGTTCCGCGTTCGATTTTCAGATTGGCGAGACGGGCTTGGTGTGGCTGGGGTCTGCGTGGGACTCGTTGTTCAACACCGTTTATCTCGCGGCCATTGCGGCCCCCATCTGCGCGGCGGTGGGGCTGCTGATCGCCTGGCTGCTGGCGCGCACGGAATTTCGCGGAAAAGCTGCGTTTGAGTTCTCCGCGCTGCTCACGTTTGCGATTCCGGGCACCGTGCTTGGCGTGAGCTACATCCTTGCCTTCAATGTGCCACCCGTGGAGCTGACGGGAACGGGCTTGATCATCATCCTGTGCTTTGTCTTCCGCAACCTTCCTGTGGGGGTGCGTGCTGGCACGGCGTCGTTCAAGCAGCTCGACAAGTCGCTCGATGAGGCGTCCGTGATGCTGCGCGCCGGCAGCCTGACCACCTTGCGACGCGTGATCCTGCCGCTGCTCAAACCGGCATTGGTGGCCGCGTTGGTCTACAGCTTCGTCCGCTCCATGACCACGGTGTCTGCCGTCATCTTCCTGGTGACGGCCGAGTATGACCTGGCCACCACCTACATCATCGGCCGCGTGGGCAACGGCGACTACGGCGTGGCCCTTGCGTACTGCACCGTGCTGATCATTTTCATGTCGCTGACGACCATGGCCATCCAATGGGTGGTGGGCGAGAGAAAGCTCGGACGTCGCCGGGCCGGAGCTCACCGTACCCCCAATCCATAACACTTTCCAGGGGATCCAAATGACACAAGCGGGTGTTGAATTCAAGAATGTCATCAAGCGCTACGGCGGCAGCAAATCCGACTTGGTGGTCAAGGGCATCAGTTTCACGGTTCCCAAGGGGACGCTGACCACCATCCTGGGGCCGTCGGGCTGTGGCAAGACCACCACCCTGCGCATGATCGCCGGGCTGGAGACGCCAAGCGGCGGCGAGATATTCATCGACGGGAAAAACGTCACGCACCTGGGGCCCGCCGAGCGCAATGTGAGCATGGTGTTCCAGAGCTATGCCTTGTTTCCGCACATGACGGTGGCGGAGAACGTGTGCTACGGCCTCTCGGTGAGTGGTGTCAAGGCCGATGAGATGCACGACCGCGCACAGCGTGCCATGCAGGCGGTGGGCCTGAGTGGTTACGACGAGCGCATGCCGAGCGAGCTCTCGGGGGGGCAGCAGCAACGGGTGGCGGTGGCGCGCGCACTGGTACTGGAGCCCGCCGTGCTGCTGTTCGACGAGCCCTTGTCCAACCTCGACGCCCGCCTGCGCCGATCCATGCGCGAAGAGATCCGCAGCCTGCAACAGCGGCTGGGCCTGACGGTAGCCTACGTGACGCACGACCAAAGCGAAGCACTCGCGGTCAGTGACCAGATCATCGTCATGGACCACGGCGTCATCGCGCAAGCCGGCAGCCCCTCCGACCTGTACGAACGGCCCCAAAGCGAGTTTGTGGCTGGCTTCATGGGCGAGGCCATGCTGTTTCGCGGCGAGGTGCTCGCCGATGGCGAGCTCCTCCTGGGACCACTGCGGCTGCGAACGGCGCGCCCGATGCCGCAAGGTCCGGTGAAAGCCGCCATACGACCCGAAACCTGGCGTGTTGGCCCCGCAGGTGACGCCGGCATGGCAGGCACCGTCTCCAAGACTGCCTACCTGGGCAGCTTTTTTGAGTTGACGGTGGAGACCAGCCTGGGCTCGATCTTCATCGTGTCGCCAGACATCGATCATGCATGGCGCGTTGGCGAGACCGTCTCGCTCAACTTGCCGGATCGCGGCGTGTCGGTGGTGCCGGTGTAGCAGCTCCGTTGCTCAAGCATTTTCAAAGGCGCGTCTCGTCATGCTCTCAATGATTCACACAGGATTGCTGAAAGGCCTTCCAGGCCGGCTCCCCGGCATCGCATCCGCTGCGCGCCGTGCCGGGGCACTGCTAGCTCGCGCATCCATGGGGGTTGGTGTCTGCTGCGCCGTGGCTTTGAGCCTCATGGCAACCGGAAACGCAGGTGCCGGGCCGGCGGAAGGCAAGGTGGAGTTCGGACTGATCTCCCCGCGCCATCCCGAGCAGACGCAGGCCAACTGGGCCCCCTTTGCCGCGCGCATGGAAAAAGCAATGGGTTTGCGCGTGAACCTGAGGGTCTATGAGAGCCAGGAAGCACTGGTGCGCGAGTTCATCGACGGCCGTGTTGACCTGGCGTGGGTGGGCAATGCTCCCGCGCTGGATATCGTGGAAAAAGGTGTGGGCTCCGTGTTTGCGCAAATGGTGAACAAGGACGGAAGCCTGGGCTACCGCTCGGTTCTGGTGGCCCGTGCCGAATCAAAACTCCACGATCTCGCGGGGTTGATTGGTGCCGCGAAGAATTTGCGGTTGGGTGAAGGAGATCCAAGGAGTACTTCGGGCTTCCTGGTGCCCATGTACTTTGCGTTTCACAAGCATGGCATCTCTGACACCAGGGCTGCTTTCTCGGCGGTGCGAACGGGCTCGCACCAGGAGAATCTCCGGCGCGTCGTGGAAGGCGATGTGGATGTGGCAATTGCCAACAACGAAGAGCTTGGTTTCTTCTACCGCGACTTCCCTGCGCACCAGGGCAAGCTCAAGGTGCTATGGGAGAGCCCCGTCATTCCCCAGTCGCCTTTGGTCTGGCAGCAGTCTTTGCCAGCGGCGTTTAAGCGGAAAGTCGCGCAATTTGTCACCACGTTTGGCAGCAGCGATCCAGAGGAAAAGGACATCCTGCTGAACCTGAATGGGCTGTCCCGTTTCCGGGCGTCCACCAACCACCAGCTCGTGACCATCGCGGACATGGAAATGTTCAGGGCCCGCAAGGCCGTGTCCATGGACCGGGCTCTTTCACCGGAGCAGCGTCAGGAAAAAATTGCCCAGATCATCCATCGCAGTTCGCTTCTCGAAATGCGCCTGAAGATTCATCCGTTCTAGGGACCTGGTTCCATTGGAGGAGTGCGTGCCATGAAGAAAACTCTGCTTGCTTCATCCCTGTCCCTGCGGTTGAAAGCCGGATTCGGGTGCATGTTGGTTTTGCTGATGTGCCTGGCAGGCTTGGGGCTGCACGCGCAATCCCGGGTCGGTGCCGATCTGGACCGCCTGGTGGCGACCAACGCCGTCCGCCAGGGGCTGGCCAGCGACCTCATGATCAACATCGGGCGCATGGCCACCGAGGTGCGCAACATTGCCCTGCTGACCAGCCTGGACTCGATCGACAAGGCGGGCCAGGAACTCACGCGTCTGGACCGCGAAGCGATGGAGCTTCAGGCGCGCCTGCGCAACAGCCTGGACGCAGGGGCCTCCACGCCCGAGGAGCACGACATCTTGAAGCGCATTGTGGCGGCCAGCGAAGCGACCCGGGCAGAGATTGCGGTCGCGGCCGGCCATGGCAATGCGGGCGACAACAGCGCTGCGGTAACCAGCTTGAACGACAAGGTGCTGCCGGCGGAGCGCCAATGGCGGGCCCATGTGGATGAGTTCACGCAGTTCCAAAAGCGCAGTGCGACGGAAACGGCGCGGGCGGCACAGGCGCGGCAAGACGCCACCATGCTGCTGCAGTTGGTTTTGGTGCTGGTGTCCCTGGTGTTTGGCAGCGTGGTGGCGTGGCGCATTACCCGCAGCGTGGTACGCCCCCTGGGAGTTGCTGTCAAAGTGGCCGAGTCTATCGCGCTAGGCGACCTGTCGACCGACGTGCCAACCGCAGGGGCTGATGAAACGGGCCGCTTGCTGGAGGCCGTGGGGTCAATGCAGGAGCGGCTGCGCCAGTTGGTGGGGCGCATCTCCGTAGCCTCCGGCAGCATCGACGCGTCCAGCGCCGAGGTCGCCGCCGCCACGCAGGATTTGAGCAACCGGACGGAATTGGCTTCGCAACACCTGCAGTCGGCGGCCTCCAGTTTGGCCGAACTGACCGAGGGGGTGGACGGCACCGTTGAGTCCGCGGCCCGCGCACGCGAGCTGGCGGCCGCCGCATCGCAAACCGCCGTGCAGAGCGGCGACGTGATATCGCGCCTGGTGCACACCATGGACGGCATCAGCGAGAGCTCGCGCAAGATCTCGGAGATCATCAGCATCATCGACGGCATTGCGTTCCAGACGAACGTGCTGGCATTGAACGCAGCAGTGGAGGCGGCGCGTGCGGGTAACCAGGGGCGGGGCTTTGCAGTGGTGGCCAGTGAGGTGCGCAGCCTCGCTGGCAAGTCCGCGGTGGCTGCGCGCGAGATCAAGGCGCTGATTGGTGACAGTGCCGGCCAGGTCAAGGCCGGGGCTGAACTGGTTTCTGGCGCCGGGGGAACCATCCACTCGCTGGTCTCGTCCGTGAAAGAGGTGGCGGAGCTGATCGAGCAGATATCGACCACCATGGCCGCTCAGGGCCACTCCATCAACTCAGTGGCGCAGGTGGTATCGGTCATTGATGGGACGGTGCAGGAAAACGCTGCAATGGTGGAAGAAAGCGCCGCGGCCTCCAGCAGCCTGCGCGAGCAGGCGAATGCCCTGGCTGAATTGATGCGCGTCTTCAAACTCGAAACACCGCCATCCCGCTCGGAGTCCTCCGCAGGGACGTATTCCATCGGAACATCCGCTTCGCCCCTGTCGCTTGTCCACCGGGGTACGAGGGCACTCCCAGTGCCGACGAGCGCGCATTAAAGAAAGAAGTGGGAAGCGCACAGCCTGAGCCCTGAGCGTTGGGTCGGGGGGCGCCTGTGTCACTGCTCAGGCGTTACGAGGGAGGTCTTCCGCGCGCTTGCGCTAGCCGCGCCTGCTCGGTTGGCGCGCGATCCTGAGCATCTGCCTGGGCCATCAGCCAAGCGCTGAAGGCGGTCATGGCCGAGGTGGCGGGCCGCGATTGGAGGCGTGTGAGCCAGTAGGCTCCACGCCGCAGTTCCAGCCCGAAAGGTTGCACCAGCCGGCCTTGTTGCAGCTCGCGCGTGAACATGTTCACCGGTAGCAGAGCCATGCCCGCGCCTTGCGCAGCCGCCTCTGCCAGCGTGAGGGAGGAGTCGAACACCGCGCCGCGCACCACGGGGCAGGGGGCTCCCGCAGCGTCGAACCAGGCCGACCATTCGTCCGTTCGGTAGCTGCGCAGCAAGGGTTGTCGCGCCAGGTCGGCAGCGGTGCGCAACCCATGGGCCAGGGCGGGAGCGCACATCACGGACATCGGTGCCTCCATGATGCGCTCGGCATGCGTGCCGTGCCAGGCACCGTCTCCAAAGCGGATCGCGAGATCCAGCCCTTCGCCAGCCATGTCCACGCGGTTGTTGTGCGTGAGCAGGCGCAGGTCCACAAACGGGCAGGCGTGCTGAAAGTGGCGCAGCCGGGGCAGCAGCCAGCCCACGGCAAAGGTGCCGACGGCGCCCACGGTGAGCACCTCGCGCGGGCGGGTGTCGCCTAGCTGCTCCAGCGCGCGCTGCAGGTTGCCGAACGACTCTGCCACCACCGGTAGCAACGCCTGGCCTTCATCCGTCAGCGCCAGCCCGCGCGGCAGGCGGCGGAACAGCGGCTTGCCCAGGCGGTCCTCCAGCTTGCGGATGTGCTGGCTCACGGCGGTCTGCGTCACGTGCAACTCGTCGGCTGCGCGCGTCAAGTTCAGGTGACGGGCCGACGCTTCGAAAGCGCGCAGGGCGTTGAGCGGCAGGTGCATGGCGAGACTGAAGTTTTTCTTGGGTTTGGCGGCAATTATTGTCGATGGTGTCACAGGCGCCGCACCGATATTGTTCGGGTCCTCCTTTACTCATCGCAGATTTTTTATGCAAAGACGACAGTTTTCCTTGGGGTTGATCACCGCTGCGGCGTTGCCGCTGTGGGGCTGTGCCAGCTCCAGCCGCGCCTTCGGCGAGGAGGCCGCGACGCGCCGGTGGACGGACACCCTGGCCGACATTGAGCGCACCGCCCAGGGCCGGCTGGGCGTGGCCATGCTGGACACCGGTTCGGGCTTGGTGCTGGGCTGGCGCCAAGACGAGCGCTTTGCCATGGCCAGCACCTTCAAGGCAGTGCTGGCGGGCTGGATGCTGGCGCTGGTGGACCAGGGCCGTGAGCGGTTGGACGCGCGGGTGCACTACGCCAAGGCCGACGTGGTAGCGTATTCGCCGGTCAGCGGTGCGCGCGCGGGAGATGGCGGTGGCCTGACAGTGGGGGAACTCTGCGCCGCCACCGTGAGCCTGAGCGACAACACCGCTGCCAATGTGCTGCTGGCGCGCCACGGTGGGCCGGCCGCATTCACAGCCTTCGTCCGGTCACTGGGCGACCAGGTCACGCGGCTGGACCGCACCGAGCCCGCGCTGAACGAAGCAGCCGTGGGCGACCCGCGCGATACCACCACGCCGCAGGCGATGCTGCAGACACTGCAAAAGCTGGTACTGGGCGATGCGCTCACACCCACCTCGCGCGCGTGGCTGCAGCGCTGGCTGGTGGAGACCAGCACCGGCGACAAGCGCCTGCGCGCCGGCGTGCCGGGCTGGAAGGTGGGCGACAAGACGGGCACGGCCAGCGACAGCGGCACGGCCAACGACATCGCCGTGCTGTGGCCACCGGGCGGCGGTGCACCGGTGGTGGTGACGTGCTATCTCACGCGGTCCAAAGCCTCGCCCGAGCAGCGCGATGCGGCCATCGCGCAGGTGGCACGGGCGGTGGTTGCGGCGCGGCAGGGATAAGGGCGCGAAGCGCTGAGCGCTGAGCGCTGAGCGCTGGGTGTAACCCATGGGTGAGGGTGAAGTTCCTTCGTCCGCCCCCAACCGTTCTGGCTGAGCCTGTCGACGCCTTGCGCAGCGCCTCGACAGGCTCAGCGTGAACGGATCGGGGATGTTCCAGCGCCGCTTGGGGTCAAAGCTTCTTCACCAGCACCTGGCTGCGCCGGTCCCAGTTGTACTTGCGCTTGCGCGCATCGGGTAGCCAGTCCGGGTCCACGGGCTGGAAGCCGCGCTTGATGAACCAGTGCATGGTGCGGGTGGTCAGCACGAAGATGCTGTCCAGCCCCAGGAGGCGTGCGCGCTGTTCGATGCGCTTGAGCAGCTTCTCGCCGTCGCCCGTGCCCTGGCTTTGCGGCGACACGGTCACGGCGGCCATTTCGGCCGTTTTCGCTTCAGGATAGGGGTAGAGCGCCGCGCAGCCGAAAATCACGCCGTCGTGCTCGATGATGGTGTAGGCGTCGATGTCGCGCTCGATCTCCGTCCGGTCGCGCTTGACCAGCGTGCCATCTTTTTCAAAAGGTTCGATCAGTTGCAGGATGCCGCCGACGTCGTCCACGGTGGCCTCCCGCAGTTCCTCGAGCTTTTCGTCGATGACCATGGTGCCGATGCCGTCGTGCACGTACACCTCCAGCAGCAGCGATCCATCCAGCGCAAACGGGATGATGTGGCTGCGCTCCACGCCGCCTTTGCAGGCCTTGACGCAATGCTGCAGGTAAAAGCCCGTGTCGGTCGGCTGCTGCGCGGTGGGCAGCTGGGCGAGCAGGGCCTGGGCTGTGGCCAGGGGCAGTTCGGTGTCGATGGGGTTGTCGTCGCTCTCGGGCTCCAGTGGGTTCATGCGGATACCCGGCACCTCGGTCAGAAAGATGAGCTTGTCGGCGTGCAACTCGATGGCCACGCTGGTGGCCACTTCTTCCATGGCGAGGTTGAAAGCCTCGCCCGTCGGTGAGAAGCCAAAAGGCGACAGCAGAACCAGAGCGCCCATGTCCAGTGTGCGCTGGATGCCGCCCACGTCCACCTTGCGCACCAGGCCCGAGTGCTGGAAGTCCACCCCATCCACGATGCCCACCGGCCGCGCCGTGAGAAAGTTGCCCGAGATGACGCGCACCGTGGCGCCCGCCATGGGCGTGTTGGGCAGGCCCTGGCTGAAGGCGGCCTCGATTTCGTAGCGCAGCTGGCCGGCGGCCTCCTGCGCGCAGTCCAGCGCTACCGAGTCGGTGATGCGGATGCCGTGTGAGTACTTGGCCGCATGCCCTTTGGCCGCCAGCTGCTCGTTCACCTGGGGGCGAAAGCCGTGCACCAGCACGATCTTCACGCCCATGGCCTGGATCAGCGCCAGGTCCTGCGCGATGCTGTGCAGCTTGCCCGCTGCAATGGCTTCGCCCGTAAGCCCAATCACAAAGGTCTGGTTGCGGAACTTGTGGATGTAGGGCGCCACCGAGCGGAACCAGGGCACGAAGGTGAAATTGAAAACGGCGGACATGGCGGTGTGCAGAGTCCTCACTCAGGAAGGGTGGAAGAGGGCAGTGGGTCGTGGCAATGGAAAAAGGCGGCCCGAAGGCCGCCTGGCTCAGGCGCGCATCATAAGCATGCTGAGAATCGCCGTGGCGGCCCCAGGTGTCATTGTGTGGCACCACGGCGCTGAAATTGCGCCAGCCGTTCGGCAAACGGTTCGAGCACCAGGGTCTCATCCCCGCCCGGCACGGCCGGCCGAGTGGCCACCCGCAGGCCATGTGCGGCCAACAGTGCCTGCATTTCGTCCTGGGCGATGAGGCCGTGGTCCATCAGTGCCGCCACCAGGGCATGGAGTGCCGCCGGCTGCCCCCGCAGGAGAGCCTGGGTGCGGCGGTACTGGGCCTGCAGCAACGCCTCGATGGCGGCGTTGCTGGGGCCTACGTCGGTGTTGATGTGGTTGTCCATCTCCACCGTGGCGTCGGTGCGGCTGATGCGTGCGTCAAACCCGTGGTGGCGCACGTAGCGCGCGGCTTCGGCGGTGACCTGCTTGTAGTCCTGCTCGGCACCGGTGGTGCAGGCCATCTCACCAAACACCAGCTCTTCGGCCACGCGGCCGGCCAGGCCCACGCACATCATGTCCAGCGCGTTCTGGCGCGTGGTGACTTTCAGGCCCGCAAAGCTGTTGTAGCCGCCCTCGAAGGAGGCGATATTGATCTTCACCTCTTGCGGGGCCTGGCCGAACAGCATGCAGTAGGTCAGGGCGTGGCCCGCCTCATGCACGGCCAGCAGCGCGCGAAAGTCCGCATTGGCGCGCTGCTTGAGGCGGTTGAGCTCCAGCGTCACGGGCAGTTCGCAGGTCTGCAGTCTGCCTGCAGCATCGTGGCCTTGGACCACCAAGTGGCGCCGATCGGCTGCCAGCGCCATGCGAAAGCTCTGCGCGGTCGGCAGCGACTGCTCCAGCACCCAGAGCGCGGCCTTGACCAGGTTGGCGCTCAGGATGGCGTGCACCGACGAGAACAGCGGTCGCGTGCCCTGTGCTGGGAACACGGCGTTGGCATAGATTTCATCGAGCACGTCCTGCCCGATGGCAAAGCGCACGCCGCACTGCGCGGCCACGTCTTCCACATAGCGGGCGCACAGCTGGCGAATCAGCTGCTCGTAGGTGGCGCGGCTGAACGAGGGGTAGATGACATGCTCGTTGCCCAGCCGCGCAATCTGCTCGGGCTTGAAACGCTCGGCAAGCGCCTTCTTCACGTCGATGATGGAGAGCTTGCGCGTGAGGCGGTGGAAGATGTCTGCATCGGTGTCGCAGTCTTCCACGCGCTGCGCGGTCTCGTGGTACATCTCGTCGAGGTTGCCGCACACGAAGACCAGCAGACGGCTGTAGTCCGTCTCCCAGGCCTGGTGCGAGCGCTGGAACTGCAGGTACATGGCCAGCACCTTGGACGACGGCCACTGCATGATCTCGGCGAGGGGCTCGGTGAGCTTGAGCATGCGCTTGAGCTCCTGCGCGTCCCAGGCGTCAAGCTGGAAGCGGTAGGGCTTCTTGCCCGCGCGCTCGTTCTCATCGTCCTCTGCGCGCTCGGCTTCATAGTGGGCATCGGCCAGCTTGCGCTCGATGTTGGACAGCGCGCTCAGCGCGGGCGGCAAGCGCCCATCCGATAACAGCGTCCACACATCCTGGTAGCGTTCGACCTTGACCTCCTCGCCCTTGCGGTCCACTGTGCGAAAGCGCTGGAACTCGTCCAGCACCAGGATGCCCGGTGCGCCCTCGTGGATGCCCGAGTCGGCGAGCATGCCCGAGATGGACGAGCTGCGGTAGCTTGCGCCATGGCTGAAGCCGTCCATCTGCACTTCCACAAAGCGGTCGTAGAAGCCCAGCAGTTGTGCCAGGCGGCGCGTGAGCTGGGTCTTGCCCGTGCCGGTCAGGCCCCACAGGCAGACGATGACGGGGCGGCTGATGAGCTGGGGCAGCACGTACCACGCGCGCACCGCGTCGATCACGCGGTCGATCACGTCGTCAATGCCCACCAGCTCGGCCTTGAGCTGCGCGGCTGCGGCCGCCAGGGTGTGCTGGCGCTGGGCCAGCAGCTGATGATCCACGCCAGGCGCGGCGGCATCAGGCTGCTGGTGATGATGGGTTGATAAATCCATGTTCTTGTTGTTCAGTTCGTTCATTCGCTCTCGAAAAAGCGGGAGGCCTGGGTGGCTTTGCGCAGGGCCACCTTGTCAGCGCGGCGCTGCGCGCTCTGGCTGCGGATGTGCTTGCCTGCCGCGCTGGACAGGCTGCGCTGGGCCAGCGCAGTGGCCACAGGGTTGCGGGGGGCGCCCGAGGATTCGAGCTTCAGGACCAAGGGCTGCTTCATGCGGCGCAGCTTCTTGATTTCACCCTGGGCGTAAGCCCGGGACAGTTTTTGGGCACTCATACGTGCATGCATTCCACAAACAAAAAACCCCGGCAAAGTAGCCAGGGCTTGTGGAGCGCTGCACCGTGTTCTGGGTTGCGCTGTCGTGGCCTTGGCTGGACTCGTGAATGCACAGTCCAGCCGGGGCGGTGGACTGTGGTCAGGCGGGAGCGAACAAGGGAACCGACATGGTGATGACCTCCAGAACAGTTTCAGCAGCGCGGGGGCCGATAGGGCCCATCGTGCGCGTGGTGCTGAAAAGGAAAGGCGCGATTGTGGCGAGGCGCGCCGTGGGTGGCAAGCACTGGCACCGCCGCGGCGGCGCATGTGTCGCGCAAAAGGAACAAAATCGTGGGGCCCCGGTACAGGCCGGGGGTATCAACCCAGCCGGCGGTACACCCAGCCAGCTGCGTGCATCCACTCCTGCTGGTCGCGGGTGGTGACCACCAGCTCCACGAGATCGCGGCCCGCGTTCTGCGGCACCTGCACCGTCATGCCGGCCCGGTCCGGCGCCAGCGGCAGCAGGAACTGGCTGTCATCCCAGAACAGGTAGCCCGGCAGGTCTGGCAGTTCCTGCAAGGTGGCAGTGCCAGCCCCCATGGCCAGCGGTATGGAATCGGGCGCTTCATTGGCCACTTGCCAGGTGGTGGCGAGCCTTGCGGTCCAGGCGGGGGGGAGCGGGCCGGGGGCCGGGGGCATCTGTTGTCCCAGCGGGGTCGTGCTCCAGTAGTGCCCTGCGGCGGCGCGCTCGCGGGACAGCAGGTAGCGGCGGCCTTCGGACTGCTCCCAGCGGTAGTGAATCGCAGGCTGAGCATCTGACCACCACCAGCCGTCGCTGCGCAGCCGCAGCCCCTCGCTCAGCGGCTCCCAGCCTTGGGCCTTGGCGCTCCACACCCGCAGGTCGATCCGCTGGTTGTCGGGTGAGAGCGCTTTCAGGGGTTTGGTGGCGCGCCCGTAAATGCCCAGTACCGCCTGCACGGCCGTGGCGGATGTGGTGGCCAGGGCTGGCGCGGCCGTGGACACGGGCGGGGGCAAGGTGCGCAGCGTGCCCATCTCGTGCAATGCGCGCAGCAGAATACCTTCGGCAATGGGGCCAGGCATGAATTCGGCAGCACTGCCGGTGAGCAGCAGCGCCAGCCGCGCACGCGGCAGCACAAAAAAGTCGCTGGTGTAGAACATGGTGCTGCCGCTTTTCTGCCAAGCGACCACACCCGCGGCTTCGAGGCCCGGGTGTCGCACACTGTCCCACCCCAGACCTGGCTGCCAGTCCGGTGTGAGGACGTTGCGCAGGCCTGGGTGTTGCATGCTCCCCAGTTCGGCCAGACCTGCCTTCGAGACAATGCGCTGCCCTCCATGTTCGCCGCCCTGCAGGAGCAGGGCCGCGAGTTTCATCATGTCTCCCGGCGTGGTGCACAACCCGCCGGTGGCGTGGCCCATCACGAACTCCTGGCGTTGCTCGACACCGCCGATGGCACCACGCGCGAAGCTGCCGGAGGGCAATGGCTGCAATGTGTAGCTGGACCGCGCCATGCCCAGCGGATTGAAGATGGCCGTCTGCACGAAAGCGGGGTAGGCTTGCCCGGTGACCGCTGCCACGATCCGCTCCACCAGCGTGAAGCCATCATTGCAGTAGACCGCCATGGTCCCCGGGGCATGCTTGAGATGCAGGTCGGCCAGCGTCGCCTCCAGTTCGGCGGCGTAGCCGGGCAGGGGCGCAAAGGCGAACAGGTGGTGGAGATGGGTCCCCGGCAGGCCGGAGGCATGGGTCAGCAGGTGCCGCACCGTGATGTCGCGGTAGCCGGGAGACAGCATCTTGAACTGCGGCAGATACCCCACCACAGGGGCATCCAGCTCCAGTTGCCGGCGGTCCACCAGGATCATCACTGCCAAAGCTGCAAGGATCTTGCTCACCGAACCGACGTTGAACCGCGTCTCAGGGGTCGCCAGCGTGTGGGGCACCGAGCCCGCAATGCCAAATGCCTCCTGCCAGACGAGGCGGTCTTCGTGCAGCAGCGCCACGGACGCCGCGCGAGCCTTGCCGCCTTGGGCCGCGGTGGCTTCGCGAATCGCGTTGCGGCCCCATGCGATGGTGGCGGGCAGGTAGGGCTCCGGGCTGCTGCCGCCGCCGCACCCTGGCAGCAGCGGCGCCACCGCGGCCGCACCCGCCAACGCGAGAACGCCTCGGCGCGAAGTGGGCAGTGGATGGGAGTCGCTTTGAGATGGCTGGCGGGAGCGGGCCCGGGACTGCGGAAGCATCGGCGAGTTCAGGAGTTCTTTGTTTTGCGGGCCGCAGTGGCGCACGCCGGTGCGCATTACATACTGAAATCTTGCGTAACCGTATGAATTTTGGGCGCAAGCAGCACAGCGCACCACCGCCCCCCGGGCATGGAGGATGCCCCGTGTTGCACGCCCCCAACGCCGCGCTCGGATAATGCGGCCCTTCATGACCGAATCTGCGCCTTCCCAGACCCCCGCCGCCACGCGCGCTGCAGCACACCCCGCCGCGCTAGCCCCCTTGCACATCGAGTTTCCCGAATCGCTGCCCGTTTCCGGCAAGCGCCAGGAGATCATGGCGGCCATCGAAAAGCACCAGGTCGTCATCGTGTGCGGGGAAACGGGCTCGGGCAAGACCACGCAGTTGCCCAAGATCGCGCTGGCGCTGGGCCGGGGAAAATGCAACGCCAAGCCAGGCCAGAAGGGGCAGTTGATCGGCCATACCCAGCCGCGCCGCATCGCGGCGAGCAGCGTGGCCAAACGCATTGCCGAGGAGTTGAAAACGCCTCTGGGCGATGTGGTGGGCTTCAAGGTGCGGTTCCAGGACAGGCTCAGCCGCGATGCCTCCGTCAAGCTCATGACCGACGGCATCTTGCTGGCCGAGACGCAGACCGATCCGCTGCTCAAGGCCTACGACACCATCATCATCGATGAGGCGCATGAGCGAAGCCTCAACATCGACTTTCTGCTGGGCTACATCCGACAGATCCTGCCGCGCCGCCCGGACCTCAAGGTCATCGTCACGTCCGCCACCATTGATGCGGACCGGTTTGCCAAGCACTTTGAATCGGCCAAAGGTCCAGCGCCCATCATCTACGTGTCGGGCCGCACCTTTCCGGTGGAGCAGCGCTACCGCCCGTTCGAAGAAAGCCGCGACTACGGCCTGAATGAGGCCATTGCCGACGGTGTGGACGAGTTGTGGGCGGGTAATGCCGGCGGGGACATCCTGGTGTTCCTCCCCGGCGAACGCGAGATCCGCGAGGCCGCTGACCACCTGCGCAAGCACCTGTCGCACCAGCCGGTGATGCGCAACGCCGAGGTGCTGCCGCTGTTTGCGCGACTGTCACAGGCCGAGCAGGACCGCATCTTCGACGGCCACACCGGTCGCCGCATCGTGCTGGCCACCAATGTGGCCGAAACCTCGCTCACCGTGCCGGGCATCCGGTACGTCATTGACGCAGGAACAGCGCGCGTGAAGCGCTATTCATTTCGTAGCAAAGTGGAGCAGCTGCTGGTCGAGCCCATCAGCCAGGCCGCCGCCAACCAGCGCGCGGGCCGCTGTGGCCGCGTGGCCAACGGCATCTGCATCCGCCTGTACGACGAGGCGGACTTCAGCAGCCGCCCGCGGTTTACCGATCCGGAAATCCTGCGTTCATCGCTCGCTGGCGTCATCCTGCGCATGAAGTCGCTGCACCTGGGCGACGTGGCACAGTTTCCGTTCATTGAGGCGCCCTCGGGCCGCGCAATCGCCGACGGCTACCAGTTGCTGTCCGAACTGGGTGCGGTGGATGACGCCAACGAACTCACGCCCATGGGCGTGGAGCTGTCGCGCCTGCCGCTGGACCCTCGTGTGGGCCGCATGATGATCGAGGCGCGCGAGCGCAAGGCGCTGGACGAGGTGCTCATCATTGCCAGCGCCCTGAGCGTGCAAGATGTGCGCGACCGCCCGCTGGAGGCGCAGCAGCAAGCCGACCAGGCCCACGCGAAGTTCGACGACGACAAGAGCGAGTTCAGCGGCTACCTCAAGCTGTGGAAGTGGATCAACGAGGCGCGGGGCGGGGCGCCCAGCCTGCCGTCGGCCCGTGCGCAGCGCGCCATGGCGGCGCAAAAGGCGCCTTCGCAGGCCTACCTGCCGGTGGAGCGGCGCGGTGCTGCGCCGGCCCCCTCGCCAGCGGCACCAGCGATACCTGCCGCACCCGCAGCCACCCACAAGCTCAGCAACCGGCAGTACGAGCAGTTGCTGCGCCAGAACTTCATCAGCATCCGGCGCCTGCGCGAGTGGCGCGACATCCACACGCAGCTGCTGACGGTGGTGACAGAGCACAAGTGGCCCATCAACACGCAGCCCGCCAGCTACGAGCAGCTGCACCTGTCCATGCTGGCCGGCCTGCTGGGCAACGTAGGCGCCAGGAGCGACGAGGAAGACTGGTACCTGGGCGCGCGCGGCATCAAGTTCTACAAGCATCCTGGCGCGCACCTCAACAAGAAGCCGGGCCGCTGGATCATCGCCGCCGAGCTGGTCGAGACCACGCGCCTGTTCGGGCGGGGCATTGCCGCCATCGAGCCGCAATGGCTGGAACAGATCGGCGGGCACTTGCTGAAGAAACAGCTGCTCGATCCCCATTGGGAGAAAAAGTCCGCCGAGGTGGTGGCGCTGGAGCGCGCCACGCTGTACGGCATCGTGGTCTACAACAACCGCCGCGTGAACTTCGGCAAGGTCGACCCGCATGCCGCTCGCGAGATCTTCATCCGCGAAGGACTCGTGGGCGGCAATTGGGAAACGAAGCTGCCTTTCCTGGCCGCCAACCAGAAGCTGATCGCCAAGGTGGAAGAGCTGGAACACAAGTCGCGCCGCCAGGACGTGCTGGTGGACGATGAGCTCATCTACGCCTTCTATGACCAGCAACTGCCGCCAGAGGTGTGCAGCGGCCACAGTTTTGAAGCGTGGTACCGCGAAGAGGTCAAAAAGCAGCCTGAGTTGCTCAAGCTCACCCGCGAAGAGCTGATGCGCCACGAGGCCGCGGGCATCACCACCAACGCCTTCCCGCGCACGGTGCGCCTGGGCGGGGTGGACTGCGCCGCCAGCTACCTGCACGAGCCCGGCGACGCGCGCGATGGCATCACCGTGACGGTCCCGCTCTTCGTGCTGAACCAGGTCAGCGAAGAGCGCTGCGAATGGCTGGTGCCCGGCATGCTCAAGGACAAGGTCCAGGCGCTGCTCAAGAGCCTGCCCCAGCGCCCACGCAGCCGCTTCGTGCCGCTGCCCGAAGCGGCCACGCGCCTGGCCGCGCTGTTCAATGCACCCGAGCGTTTCGGCACCGGCAGCCTGACAGACGCGCTGCTCAAGCAGGTGCGCGACGAAACCTCGCTGGATGTGAAACGGGCAGACTTCAAGCTGGACATGCTCAGCCCGCACCTGTTCATGAACTTCCGCGTGGTGGACGAGCACGGCCGCCAGCTGGGGCAGGGCCGCAATCTGGGGGCCTTGAAGGCTGAATGGGGCGCGAAGGCGCGCGGAGCGTTTCAGGCGCTGGCGGGGCTCAAGCTCGGGGAGCAGGGCGGAAAATCAGAGCAAAAAGTGGCTCCAGCGCCCGATAATAAAGCGCAAGAAGCTACTAAAAAGATAGCAAAAACGGCGCCTGCACCTGCGGTTTCCCAGGCGACACCTGCCGGCCAGCGCTACACCGCCTGGACGTTCGGTGAATTGCCAGAACTCATGGAGATCCGAAAGGGCGGCCAGACGCTGATCGGCTTTCCCGCGCTCATCGACGGCGGCGACGCTGTCACCATCGAAGTGTTCGACGAGCCCGAAGTGGCCGCGGCCAAGCACCGCGCCGGCCTGCGCCGCCTGTTTGCGCTGCAGATCAAGGACGCGCTGAAGTACCTTGAAAAGAACATCCCCGATCTGCAGAAGATGGCCGTGGCCTACATGCCCCTGGGCACGCAAGAGGAGTTGCGCACTCAGATCATCGACGTGGCGCTGGACCGCGCATTTCTCCTCGACCCGCTGCCCACCGACGAGGCTGATTTCAAGCGCCGGGTGGAAGAAGGGCGTGGGCGCCTCACGTTGATTGCCAACGAGGTCGCGCGCCTGGCCGGCACCATCCTCGCCGAGTACGCGGCGGCGGCCCGCAAGATCAAGGACACCAAGAACGCGCCCGATGCCACGGCCGACGCGCAGCAGCAGTTGCAGCGCCTCATGCCCAAGTACTTCATCGCGGCGGCCCCGTGGGCGCAGCTGGCGCACTTCCCGCGCTACCTCAAGGCCATCACCCTGCGTCTGGACAAGTACCGCGCCGACCCCGCCCGCGACGCCGCCAGGCTGGCAGAACTGCGCCCGCAGGAGCAGCGCTACTGGCGCCTGGTGGCCGAGCGCAAGGGGGCAGTGGACGCCCGCATGCAGGAGCTGCGCTGGCTGCTGGAGGAGCTGCGCGTGAGTTTTTTTGCGCAGGAGCTGCGCACGCCGCAGCCGGTGAGCGTGAAGCGGCTGGACAAGCTGTGGGCGCAGGTCAATAGCTGAAGGCCCGTGCAATCATGCGACGGAAGGACCACCGGCCAGGTGGGCTGCCCGGGAAGCCGCGCTGTGGATAAGGTCAGGCAATGACATCAACGATCAAGATCGGTGCTGGAGATTTCGATGCATGGCTGCAGAGCCTGCTTGTTTCCTTCGAGACGGGGGCAGGCATGGACGTGCCCTGCGGCCGTTGCCGTGGCTGTTGCAGTGCCGGCAGGTTTGTTCACCTCCTGCCGACCGACAAACCCGCCCATGCTGCGATCCCCGCACAATTGCTCATGCATGCGCCTGGCATGCCCCGGGGACACGCGGTCATGGGCTATCTCGACTCGCGGCACTGCCCCATGCTGAAGGCTGGCAACTGCTCTGTCTACGTGAGCAGGCCTTCTACCTGCCGTACGCTTTGACTGTCGGGTCCTGGCCGCTACGGGACTGTTCATCGACGGGCGCTGGAGCGAACGGATCAATGAGCGGGTGAAAGCCTGGGAGTTCAGCTTCTCATCTGAGCAAGCCCGGCAGCGTTTGCGTGCGATGAAGGACGCTGCCTGCTTCATTCAGAAAAACGCTGCCGCCTTCCCGGGTGGCCGCGTCCCGACCGACCCCGCTTCGGTGGCCGTGTTGGCCATCAAGGTTCATCCGGTACTTCTTGCGATAGAAGCTGACGCGAGTCCGCGTGAGATCGCTGAAGCCATCATTGCCGAGAGCCGCCGCGTCGAAGAGCGGGCCGGACAGGGTTTGTAGACGCTGCCGGTGCGGGGCGCTTCCGACCGTGGCGGGCTGCGTACCTACCCCATGCGCCAGATCTTGATCGTCACATACATCGCATAGCCCAACGCCAGCACCAGCCATGCCACGAAGAAGAGGTTGGCCCAGTACTGCCCGGCGTGCTCTGCCAGCGTATAAATCTGGCCCCTGCAGCCCTTGCCGACGCACGGAATCTCCCGCGTCACCAGTGCGCGCACGGCGGCGAAGGCGAAGTAGCCCGTGATCGCGGTCACCATCACGAAGCCGACAGGGCCGATGGGGGGCTTGGTGAATTGGTCGTTCTCATCGCGTGGTCCCTGACGCAGCAGCTTCTGTCCATACCGGTACCAGAAGTAGCCGACCAGAAGCATGAGGGCGTAGTACAGGGCGGTCAGCATGTGGGCGAGGTCGTGGTGTGGTGTGGGGAAGAGGCGAGTGGAAGAAGGGAAGTTCGCCAAAGATGTTAGCCCACGGCCTGGCGTAACCACTTGTTGCCAAGAGATCATGATCGCTGTGCGAGTGCGCCGCAGGCGTCGCCTGCGCGACGCCACATCAGTGCCATCCCCAATGCCCTCAGGCACCATGCGAACTAGGCTGTGTTGTTCACAAGGATTCCTGCCCCATGCGCCCTCACTACAAGTTCTGGCCCCGCCGCCTGCCCAAGTCCATCACGCTGTCGTCCACCTCGCTGTGGGACAACCTGGCCATCAGCGCGCGCCGCTACCCGGACAAAGCAGCGCTGGTGTTCTTTGGCCGCACGCTGAGCTACCGGCAGCTGATGGAGGGCGCAGAGCGCGTGGCCGCGCGGCTGGCCCGCCTGGGCGTGCAGCGTGGTGACCGTGTGGTGCTGTGCATGCAGAACTGCCCGCAGCTTGTGATGGCGCACTTCGCCATCCTGCGCGCCAACGCGGTGGTGGTGCCGGTCAACCCCATGAACCGGGCCGAGGAGCTCAAGCACTACATCACCGATCCTGACACCAAGGTCGCCATCACCACCGGCGACCTGGCCCCCGAATTGGCCAAGGCCAGCAATGCGCTGCCTCCTGGCGAACGACTGGCACACCTGGTGGTCACGCAGTTTTCCGACGCGTTCGATGTGAACGTCACCGGGGCGGACGCCCCGCCCGAGGCGTGGATGGAGTGGCTCGGCACCCGGCACCCCTTGCCCGCGCTGGACAGTGGCCAGGTCCATGCCTGGACGGATGCGCTGGCTGAGTCCGAGGCGCCGCCCGAGTTGCAGGTGGGCCCGAACGATCTGGCGCTGCTGCCCTACACCAGCGGCACCACCGGCCTGCCAAAGGGCTGCATGCATTTACACAAGAGCCTGCTGCACAACGCCGCAGCGGGCGCGTTGTGGGGCACCGCCTCGGTCGACACCGTTACGCTGGCCGTGGTGCCCATGTTCCACATCACCGGCATGGTGAGCGTGATGCACACGGCCATCTACGCGGGCGCCACGCTGGTCATCATGCCCCGCTGGGACCGCGATCTGGCCGGGCGCCTCATCTCGCGCTATCAGGTCACGAGCTGGACCAACATCCCCACCATGGTCATCGACCTGCTGGGCAGCCCGAACTTTGCGAGCTACGACCTCTCCAGCCTGGTCTACATCGGTGGCGGCGGCGCGGCCATGCCGCAGGCGGTGGCACAGCGGCTGTTGGATCAGTACGGCCTGCGCTACTCCGAGGGCTATGGCCTCACCGAGACGGCTGCACCTTCGCATTCCAACCCGCCGGATCATCCCAAGCAGCAATGCCTGGGCATTCCGTTCATGAGCACCGACGCGCGCGTGGTGGACCCTGAAACCCTGCAGGAAGTGCCCGTGGGCGAACAGGGCGAGATCATCATCCACGGTCCCGAGGTGTTCGAGGGCTACTGGAAGCGGCCCGACGCGACGGCAGCGGCGTTCATCGAATTTGAGGGCAAGCGCTTCTTCCGCTCGGGCGACCTGGGCCGCATGGACGAGGACGGCTATTTCTTCCTCACCGACCGGCTCAAGCGCATGATCAACGCGAGCGGCTTCAAGGTCTGGCCGGCGGAGGTGGAGGCGCTGATGTTCCGCCACCCTGCGATCCAGGAGGCCTGCATCATCTCCGCCAAGGACAGCTACCGGGGCGAGACAGTGAAAGCAGTGGTGGTGTTGCGCGCCACGCACCGGGATACGACCGAGCAGCAGATCATCGACTGGTGCCGCGAGAACATGGCGGTGTACAAGGTACCGCGCATCGTGCAATTTGTGGCTGCGCTGCCCAAGAGCGGCAGCGGCAAGGTGATGTGGCGGGCGCTGCAGGAGCAGGAGGCTCAGTAAAGCCACGACGCGCGCGAACACAGTGCAAAGGGCTGCCAGCGGCAGCCCTTTTTTTATGCTGAGCTGGTCAGTGCGGCGCGCCGGCCATCGTCAATTCGCCCAGGTCGCGCTCCAGCAAGGCAGGGTCGCCCAGCTGCAGTTCGATCAGGCGGCGCAGGTGGGTCACGCTGTCCAAGTCGATGCTGCGGCAAAGCAGGCCGGTGTGCAGCCCTTCCACATGCGCGACTTCGGTGGACATGGCAATGTGGTTGCCGGTTTCCGCCAACGGGATGGTCAGCTGGCAGAGCATGCCGGCTTCCAGGTCCGCCTGGGCTGGTACCCGCAGCAACGCGCCCTTGAGAGACAGGTCCATCACGTGCACGCTGAACGCGTCGCTGGCGGTGGTCAGGAGGGCGGGAGCGTCAAAGCCGACGCGAACAAAGTGGCGGCGTTCATGGGGCATCGCGGTCTCCTGAAAGCGGGGGGTGGGCACATGCTACTCCAGCCTGTCGCTGCCCCGAAGTGTCGGGTGTGTCGCATTTGGATGTTTCTGCAAACTTTCGTTACCATGGCACGATACGTCCCTATTTCCCCATCTTTCGACAGGGCCAAACTGTGAGTCCAGGCGTGTACCGGTTCGGGCGTCCTTGTGTCGGCTGGCTCCGATGGGCAGTCCTCTTGCCGTTGCTGTGTGCCTGCACCTTGGCCGTGGCCGCGCCGCGCGAACTTCGTGTGGGGGTGTATTCCAACGAGCCCAAGGTCTTCGTGGATGCGCAGGGCAAGCCCGCAGGCATCTTTGTAGATCTGTTGCAGCTGGTGGCTGCACGGGAGCAATGGACGCTGCAGTATGTTCCTTGCAACTGGCAGGATTGCCTGGACGCCTTGACGGCGGGGCAGATCGACCTGATGCCCGATGTCGCCCGCAGCGCGGAGCGCGAGCGGCTGTACGACTTTCATGCCTCGCCGGTGCTCAACAGCTGGTCGCAGATCTACCGCGCGAGGGGCAGCTCGATCCAGTCCTTGCTGGATCTGGCCGGCAAGCGTGTGGCGGTGCTCAATGGCTCAGTGCAGCGCGCCACCTTCTTGCACATGATGGACAGCTTTGGCCTGGCGGTGCTGTTGATTGACGCGCACAGCCTTGATGAGGCGTTCGCGTTTGTCCAGAACGGCGATGCGGACGCGGTGATTTCGAACTACCAGTTCGGCAGCTTGCACGCGTCCGGGTTCGGCTTGGTGGATTCGGGCATCGTGTTCCAACCTGCCGCGTTGTACTTCGCCACCGGTCGGGGGCGCAACGCCGATGTGTTGGCGGCCATTGACCGAGCAGTGCAGGATTGGCGCAGTGGCACTGACGCGCAATACGCCCAGGTGCTTCGCCGTTGGGGTGGGCCGGAGCCGGGCGCGCGCATCTCTCCGCTGATATGGTGGGCGCTGGCGGGGCTGGGGGTGTTCGCGTTGCTGGCCGGGCTCTCGGCGGTGGTGTTGCAGCGGCAGGTACATGAGCGCACGCGCCACCTTCAGGTGAGCGAACAGAAGTTGGCGACCATCCTCGACAGCGTGGGCGCCTTCATCTACATCAAGGGGCAAGACTACCGTTACCAGTATGCGAACCATCACATCTGCAAGCTGTTTGGCAGGCCTGCGAGCGAGGTGGTTGGGCAGGACGATGCGGCGTTCTTCGATCCCGCCACTGCCGCGCAGATCCGCGAGAACGACCGGCGCGTGCTGGAGCGCGGCGAGCGGATCGAGGTCGAAGAGGTCAACACGCATCTGGCCGATGGGGTGACCCGGGCCTATCTGTCGGTCAAGATTCCCCTGCGCCTGCCTGATGGCAGCATCCATGGCCTGTGCGGCATTTCCACCGACATCACCGAGCGCAGCAAGGCTGAGGAGTCGCTTCGCCTGGCCGCATCGGTGTTCGAATCGTTCGAGGGCATGGTGGTCACCGGGCCGGACCAGCGCATCTTGAAGGCCAACCAGTCGTATGCGCGTCTCACGGGCTATACGGTGGAGGAACTGGCAGGCCAGACACCGGCGCTGTTGCGGTCCGGGCGCCACGATGCGCAGTTCTATGAAGGCATGCGCAACGCTTTGCGCACGACTGGTGCCTGGCAGGGCGAAGTGTGGAACCGGCGCAAGAACGGCGAGGTGTATCCGGCCTGGATCACGGTGACCGCCGTGCGTTCTGCACAAGGCGAGGTGACCCACTACGTGGGCACGCAGACGGACATTTCCCAGCGTAAGGCAGCCGAAGAGGAGATTCGCCTGCTGGCGTTCTACGACCCGCTCACGGGCCTGCCCAACCGCCGCCTCATGACCGACCGGCTCCAGCACAGCTTGGCCGCCGCTGCCCGATCGGGCGCGGGTGGCGCCCTGCTGTTTGTCGACCTGGACAACTTCAAGGATCTCAACGACACACAGGGCCATGAGATCGGCGACCAGCTCCTGCGCCAGGTGGCCGCCCGCCTGGGCGGCTGCGTGCGCAGCGGCGACACCGTGGCGCGGTTGGGGGGCGATGAATTCGTGCTGCTGATCGAGGGCTTGAGCCCGCAGCCTCACGAGGCAGCTGCCCAGGCCGAAACGGTGGGGCGTGCGGTGCTGCATGCCCTGGCCCAGGGCTATTCGCTTGGGGGGCACACTTACCACAGCTCCTGCAGCATTGGGGTGGCACTGTATGCCGACGCGCAGGGCGTGGTGGACGAACTCCTCAAGCGGGGCGACATGGCCATGTACCAGGCCAAGGGGGCCGGGCGCAATACGCTTCGATTCTTTGACCCGCGCACGCAGGCCGCCGTCACCGCGCGAACGGCGCTGGAGTCAGGGCTGCACGAAGCACTGCGCGATGGCCAGTTCCTCCTGCACTACCAGGCACAGATCAGCCAAGCGCAGGGCATGGTGGGGGCCGAGGCGCTGGTGCGCTGGCAGCATCCACAGCGCGGACTGGTTTCGCCCGCGGAGTTCATCCCGGTGGCAGAAGCCTCGGGCCTCATCGTGCCGCTGGGGGCCTGGATATTGCGCACGGCGTGTTTACAACTGGTGGAGTGGGGCAAGGACGCTGCTACGGCACACTGGACCCTCGCAGTCAATGTGAGCGCGCGCCAGTTCCGCCACCCTTACTTCGTGGAAGAGGTGCTGGGGCTGCTCGAAGAGACAGGTGTCAATCCGCAGCGGCTGAAGCTGGAGCTGACCGAAACCCTGCTGCTGGACGACGTAGAAGACACGATTGAGCGGATGATGACTTTGCGGGCGGTGGGCCTGGGGTTTTCGCTGGACGACTTCGGTACGGGCTATTCAAGCCTGAGCTATCTCAAGCGCCTGCCGCTGGACCAGCTCAAGATCGACCAGAGCTTTGTGCGCGACCTGCTCACCGATCCCAACGACGCCAGCATTGCGCGCACCATCGTGACGCTGGCCCAAAGTCTGGACCTGGGCGTGATTGCCGAGGGGGTAGAAACCTGCGAGCAGCGCGACATGCTGGCCAGCCTGGGATGCCATATGTGGCAGGGCTACCTCTTTGGCCGGCCCGGCCCCGCCAGCGCGCTGCGCGACACGCAGCTTGGAGCCGTGGCGTAGCAGCACGCGATCCGATCGCACCACGCTGCTTTTTGCGTTGCCCGCGACGGGCGGTCTTTGAATTGCTTTTGCTATTTATTTGATAGCTGCAGCCGCCGGATTGAGTAGCGCGAGAGGCTTGTTTGACCTATAGAATCAGCTGCGCGCCGTGCCCGCACGCGCTTTGGTCGAAGGTTGCCAAGTTTTCCTTCTATCTTTTGTGCCCTGCGCGGTGTAGGGTGGGCGAGGGCTCAGCCGAAACGGCACGAACCTGCCCCGACGCCATTCCATGTGATGCGCGGCGGCTGCCGACGGCCAAAAAAAACAAGGAGTTTCCCCATGAAAGACACCACCACCGCGACGCGTTCCCTCCGTCTTCTTCTGTCCGGCGCGACGGCCGCGCTGCTGATGGCTGCCGCTGGCGGTGCCCAAGCGCAGGCCTATGTCAACGCCACCGTGGGCGGTCAACTGGCGCCCGGCGTGTATGGCCGCATCGACATCGGCAATGCGCCGCCGCCGCCCCTGATCTACGCCGAGCCGGTCATCATCCACCGCCCTGCGGTAGTGGTGCCGCGCTCGCCCATTTACCTCTACGTGCCGCCCGGGCATGCCAAGAACTGGGCGAAGCATTGCGCCCGCTACAACGCCTGCAGCCAGCCGGTGTATTTTGTGCAGGAGCCCCCGCCACGCCGGGGTCCTCCACACCGTGGACCGGGCCGCGATGACGCGCGTTGGGACGATGGCAACCGTCATGGCGGCAAGCACGACCGTGGCCATGGCCATGGGAAGGGGCATGGGAAGGGTCACGGCAACCGCGACTGACTGATAGCCGGCAGATGTTGGTGGCCAACGGGTCATCGGGACCCTTGGGTCATCGGTTCATAGGCTCAGTAGTTGCCTGCCCGGCGCTGCATTGCGCGAGGAGAGTTGCGCGCCAGCGGTTAAGCTCGGGCTCCTATGGCCCAAGTCACTTTTTCTCCTCCGTTCACGGCACCTACTGAAGTAGCGAGCCAGTTGCGCCAGGCGGGCTATGCCGTGCTGGCGCCCGCCGACGTAGCCCGTTGGGTCGGCTGCGATCTCTCGGCGTTGATGGCTCTCAATAGCGACTGGGCCGCCTTGCCGCCCGACGATTTCCTCAAGGATGGTGGCCGTTATCGACGCCGTCGCCATGCCTGCTTTGTGGCGCAGGGCGGGCAACTGCAGCAGGCGCCGCACCGGGCGCATTGGCAGCCCGTGGAATACAACGCGCTGCATGGCGGCATGGAGCGCTGGTTCGCGCCCATGGAGCCGGCTACCGTGGCCCGGCCGGTCTGGCGGCAGTTGCTGGCGGCGCTGGCCGGGGTTTGCAACGCGGTGTTCTCTCCCGACGCGCCGGTGCCGTGGTTCATCGAGGCACACCAGTTCCGCATCGACACCACCGATGGCATTGGCCGGCCCACGCCCGAGGGCGCCCACCGCGATGGCGTGGACCTGGTGGCCGTCTTTCTGGTGGGACGCGAGGGCATCAAGGGGGGCGAGACCCGCGTCTTCGAGGCCACGGGCCCGAGCGGCCAGCGCTTTACCCTCACCGAGCCGTGGTCGCTCATGCTGCTCGACGATGCCCGCATGATCCATGAGTCCACCCCCATCCAGCCACTGGCCGAAGGCGGGTACCGCGATACCCTGGTGGTGACCTGCCGGCGTGGCAATTTTCAGGGGGCCGATGTGGTGGGGCAGGCGCCTGCCGCGGGCTGAGCAAGCACAGCTCTGCGCCTGATTTGATGCGAATCAAGATGCGCGGTATGGTGTGCGTTCACACTGGCGTTGCAGCAAAAAGCCGGGCCACAAGCCTGGCTCACCATTCAACCTAAGGAGAAGCACCATGTTCAAGCACATTCTGGTTCCAGTCGACGGCTCCCAAACCTCGATGCTGGCCGTATCCAAGGCCGCCGGGTTGGCCAAGGCCTTTGGCAGCGCCGTCACTGCCGTCTATGTGGTGGATCCCTATCCCTTCACCGGCGTGGGCGCTGATTTTGCGTATGGCCAGGCACAGTACATCAATGCCGCCACCGCCGAAGCCAACGCAGCCCTGGAAGCCACGCGCAAAGCCATGGCCGATGCCGGCGTGGCTGTCACCACCGTGGTGGGCGAAGGCCATGCAGTGCACGACGGCATCCTGCGCGCGCTGGAGAGCACGGGCGCTGACCTCATCGTGATGGGTTCGCATGGTCGCCGGGGCCTTGAAAAGTTGGTGCTGGGCAGCGTCACGCAGCGCGTTTTGGGCGTGGTGCATATCCCCGTGCTGGTGGTGCGCGACTGAGCGAGTTGCTCCATAAAAAAACGGCTCCTTACGGGGCCGTTTTTCATGGCAGTTCTTGATAACGCTGCGCATCCCGCATCCCACAGCTCGTGGAACAGGCACACCCCCCGCCAGTGCACCCGTGGATCTGGCTCCGCCAGGCCACCGGGTGCGTCCCCCTTGGGGGAAGGCGCCGCAGGCGACTCAGGGGGGCTTACTCAATCTTCGCGCCGGAGGCTTCCACGATGCCCTTCCACTTGGCGTAGTCGGACTTCAGCAGCGTGCCGAGCTGTGAAGGCGACATGGCTTCGGCCTCTGCGCCCTGGGCCTGGATGGCCGCCTTCATGTCGGCGGTGGCCAGCAGCTTGTTGATCTCGGCATTGATGGCTGTGACCACGGGGGCGGGCGTGCCTGCGGGAGCGAAAACGCCGTACCAGGTGCTGACATCGAAGTCCTTGAAACCGGACTCGGCCACGGTGGGTACTTCGGGCAGCGACGAGCTGCGCTTGGCGGAGGTGACCGCCAGGGGGCGCAGCTTGCCCGCCTTGATCTGGCCCATGGCCGAGGGCAGGGATGAGACCAGCAGATCGACATTGCCAGCCAGCGCATCCATCAGCGCGGGGTTGGAGCCCTTGTAGGGAATGTGGCTGAGCTTGATGCCTGCCGCCTGCTCGAACAGGTGCCCGGCCAGGTGGATGGACGTACCGTTGCCTGGCGAGCCGTAGGTGATGGTGCCGGGCGTTGCCTTGGCCGCCGTCACCACGTCGGCCAGCGTCTTGTACTTGCTGTTGACGCTGGTCGCAATGACAACCGGCGTGTAGGCCACATGGGCCACGGCCGTCAGGTCCTTGGTAGGGTCCCAGGGCAGGTTCTTGTACAGCCAGGGGCCGATCACCAAGTTGTCTTTCTGGCCCATCACAAGGTCATAGCCCGTGGGCGCGGCCTTGACCGCTTCGCCAATGCCGATGGTGCCACCGGCACCCGCCTTGTTGTCGGCCACCACGGTCCACTTGGCGCTTTCGGTGAGCTTGGTGGCCACCAGGCGCGAGAGGATGTCCGTGCCGCCGCCCGGGGGGAAGGGAACGATCAGCCGGATGGGTTTGTTGGGGTAGGCGCCTGCGGCGGCCGGTGCAGGGGCCTGCGCGTGGGCGGTGGCGCCCACCGCAAAGGCGAGGGCGGTGAACGAAAGCAGGGTACGAATCATGGTGAGCAATGTCTCCGTCGGTTCAGGGATGTGCGGGCAACAGACATGGGGGTGGGTTGCACGGCTGATCTGGGTCAGCGCCACCAATGATCGCTGATCACTCGCGGCGCCGCCTTGCCAATGGAGGGTGGCAGCATCGCGGGAGGCGATGGCGGCGCGGCGGTCTCTTAGGCAGTCCAGCCGGTCCGGTGCGGTCAGATACGTTCAAAGATCGCCGCGATGCCCTGGCCGCCGCCAATGCACATGGTCACCAGCGCGTAACGCCCCTGCACGCGCTGCAGCTCATGCAGCGCCTTCACGGTGATGAGCGCGCCCGTGGCGCCGATCGGATGGCCCAGCGAGATGCCCGAGCCGTTGGGGTTGACCTTGGCCGGGTCCAGGCCCAGGTCTTTCGTCACAGCGCAGGCCTGGGCGGCGAAGGCCTCGTTGGCTTCGATCACGTCCAGGTCGTTGACGGTGAGGCCCGCTTTCTTGAGCGCCAGCTGCGTGGCCGGCACGGGGCCGATGCCCATGTACTTGGGGTCCACGCCCGCGTGGGCATATGCCACCAGCCGGGCCAGGGGCTTGGCGCCGCGGGCCTTGGCGGCACCGGCTTCCATCAGCACCACGGCCGCGGCAGCGTCGTTGATGCCCGAGGCATTGCCGGCCGTGACGGTGCCGTTTTCCTTCACGAATACGGGCTTGAGCTTGGCCAGGTCGTCCATCGTGGCGCCGGGGCGGAAATGCTCGTCGGTGGCGTACTGCACGTCGCCCTTCTTGCTCTTCAACGTGACGGGCACGATCTGGTCCTTGAACAAGCCTGCCTGCGTGGCGCGTTCAGCACGGTTGTGGCTTTCCACGGCCAGCTTGTCCTGGTCTTCGCGCGTGATGCCCCACTTGGCGGCGATGTTCTCGGCCGTCACACCCATGTGAATGGTGTGGAAGGGGTCGTGCAGCGCGCCGATCATCATGTCCACCATCTTGCTGTCGCCCATGCGGGCGCCCCAGCGCATGTTCAGGCTGGCAAAGGGAGCGCGGCTCATGTTTTCGGCGCCCCCGCCAATGGCGATGTCGGTGTCGCCCAGCTGAATGGTCTGTGCGGCCGACACGATGGCCTGCAGGCCCGAGCCGCACAGGCGGTTGACGTTGAAAGCGGGTGTGCCCTCCGCGCATCCGCCGTTGATCGCGGCAACCCGCGAGAGGTACATGTCCTTGGGCTCGGTGTTCACCACATGGCCGAACACCACGTGGCCCACATCCTTGCCTTCCACGCTGGCGCGGGCCAGCGATTCCTTGACGACCAGGGCACCCAGCTCAGTGGGCGGCACATCCTTCAGGCTGCCGCCAAAGGTGCCAATGGCGGTGCGCACCGCGCTGACGACGACGACTTCACGGGTCATGGGGAGGGTCCTTTCAGAGAAATTTCAAGTCAAACTGGCCGCCAGCGCTTATCCAGCAAGCGCTAGCAGCTATGAAAACAGGAGTGACGCGGTTCACGCGTCCCGGACATCGGCCACCGGGTTGGTGCCGAAGTCTGCGCGCTGCAGCCAGGCCAGCACGCGGGTGGCGGCGTCCTGGGGCGATGTGAGCTGGCCCCCCGTCTTGAGGTTGGCGAAATTCTGGCGGTCCGGAAAGGCGGCCGGGTCGGCGCCGCGCAACTGGACCTGCATGTCGGTGTCGATCACACCGGGCGCCAGCGAGCATACCTTGGCGCCATGGGGCTTGAGCGCCTCGTCCAGCGCCACGCAGCGCGTGAATTGGTCCATGCCCGCCTTGGCCGCGCAGTAAGCGGCCTGCGAGGCCATGGCGCGACGGCCCAGGCCTGAAGAAATGTTGAGCACCTTGCGCGGCACCGTCCAGGCTTCGGTCGCGCCCAGGAAGGCGGCGGTAAGTTGCATGGGCGCTTCCAGGCCCACGCGCAGCGCATTGGCCAGGTCGGCCGCGTCGCTGTGCGACAGCGGTGCAATGCGCGGGATCACTCCGGCGTTGTTGATGAGTGTGGCGCTGGCAAAGGCTTGGGGCCCCTGGGCCTGCAGCCAGGCTCGCAGCCTGTGCGCGGCCTGTTCGCCTTGCGAGAGGTCTTGTTGCCACTGCTCAATGGTGGCGCCAGCGGCCTGAGCCCCTGCCGCCAGCTCTGCGTTGGCGCCGCGCGCAATGCAGATCAGTGTGTTGCCGCCGCGCAGCAGTTGCCAGGCCATGGCCAGGCCCATGCCGCGCGAGGCGCCGGTGAGGATGTAGAGATGAGTGGATGGCATCTCGCCATCCTACTGCGGCCGGCCCGGGGCTGGCTGTCGCCAACGGGCTCCCGCATGGTCGGGCGTGTCGAGCGGCAAGCTCAGGGTGGGTCAGGTGACTCCGTGCTCAGGCTGCCGCAATGGCACGGGGTGCGCCGACCCGAGCCATCGGCGAGAGTGCCGCGAGTGCTGAGGGCGCGAGTGCCGCCGTGTCATGTTCCCTGGGGTTGGAGGCCCGGCTGGCAGCGGGCGACGGGGTGCTGCTGCCTGTTGTGCCCAGCTGGAACACCGAGACCAGTTGGACGAGATCCTGGGCCTGGCTCTTCATGCTGCTGGCGGCAGCGGCCATTTCCTCGACCAGTGCCGCATTCTGTTGCGTGGCCTGATCCATCTGCGTCACGGCCTCTCCCACCTGGCCCACGCCGTCGCTTTGCTCGGCACTGGCTGCGCTGATCTCGCTCATGATGTCCGTGACACGCCGGATGGACTCCACGACGTCCGTCATCGTCTGCCCGGCCTTGTCCACCAGGGACGTGCCCTGTTCAACGCGGCTGACGCTGGCGGAGATGAGTTCCTTGATCTCCTTGGCAGCCTCGGCGGAGCGGCCGGCCAGGCCGCGTACCTCGGTGGCAACGACGGCAAAGCCGCGGCCCTGGTCTCCAGCGCGCGCTGCTTCCACGGCGGCGTTCAGGGCCAGGATATTGGTCTGGAAGGCGATGCCATCGATCACGCTGATGATGTCGGAAATCCGCTTGGAGCTGTCGTTGATGCCCTTCATGGTTTCCACCACCTGGGCCACCACCTTGCCACCTTCCATGGCCACATTGTTGGCGTTCCGGGCGAGCTGGTTGGCTTGCTGAGCGCTGTCTGAGTTCTGCTTCACGGTCGAGTCCAGCTCATCCATGGAGGCAGCGGTCTGCTGCAGCGCGGCGGCCTGGCGTTCAGTGCGGGCCGAGAGGTCGTGGTTGCCCTGCGAGATTTCTGCACTGGCGGTGGAGACGCTTTCGGCGCTTTGCCGCACGTTGGCCACGATATCGGCCAGCCTGTCGCGCATGTGGGTCAGCTCGGTGAGCAACTGACCTGGCTCATCCTTGGCGCCCACAGGGATCGGGGTGGCCAGATCGCCCGCGGCAATGGCCGTGGTGGCCTGGACGGCTTGGCGCACCGGGGTCGTGATGGAGCGCGTGGTCCACCACGCCAGGAACATGCCCACCAGGATGGCCAGCAGCGTGCTGCCGGTGACCCAGGCGGTGCTGGACTCGGCCTTGCGCGTGGTGTCCTTCAGCGTCCGGGCCACGCCTTCGTCCAGGGTGTGGGTCAGATCCTGCAGGATTGCTGCGTAGTTTTGAAAGATGGGCGCCAGCACGCTGTCCGCCTGTGCCGCAACGTCCTGCCCGGCCTCCTTGGCCTTGACGAGTTCGGTGCGCTTGACGCGGTAGGCATCGCGCGCAGCGATGGCCTGGTCGTAAAGCTGCATTTCCCTCCCCGGCAACAGGTAGCCCTGCACTTCCTGCATGCGCTTGCTTTGCACCTCCACCACGGCGGACATGTCCTTCTTGAGCTTGCCGGCGTACTGGGCATCGCCTGCCTTGAGGAACGCCTCGGTGCGCAGCCAGTTCATCTGGATGTCGGTCTGCCATTGGTGCACGATGTTCTGGCGCTTGAGTTCCGAAGTGGCGATGTGTTCATTGCTGTGCTGCAGGGCGGTCACGCTCCTGACGCCGAGTGCAGCGATGACCAGGGTGATCATTAGCAGCATCCCGAACGCGACTCCAAGTCGGATGCCCAGTTTCAGGTCTTTGATGCGCATGGCGGTTCCTTGAAGGTGCAGTGACGAAGGTGTGTGAAGAGGTGGCGGGACGGTGCCTGAAGTTCAGGTGAGGTTGCCCTGCTGGTCAGGGCAGGGCTGCCGCCCTGGCTTCCAGGGCGATGGCGCTTTGCAGGCGCTGGCGTACGCGTGCCAGGTAGTCGGCCCGCACGCGGCGGGCGGCATAGTCGCCGGGCGCGCTGCGCAGCAACTGCTCCCAGGCCTCGCCGCGGCGTCTTTCCGATTCCTGCTGGCATTGCGCAAGTTCCGCGGGCGTGGGGGTGGGGGCCTGGGCCTCGGTCATGCATTCGTAGCCGTAGTACTGCATGTGTTCCCACGCCAGACTTTCGATGGCCTCGATTTCATGGAGTTGCAGCTGGGTCTTGAACTTGTCCTTGTTGGCAGGCAAGGGCGCGAAGCAGTTGGATTCCCACAGGGCCGACATGCGGGACAGGTCCTGCGCCTCCTGCGATGCCGCGATGTCCAGCATCTGCGGCAGGAACTCGATGCCGATGAAGTGGCAGATGCGGCGCAGCGTGTGTTCCTGGTCGCTCAGGAAGTCTTCATAGCGGGCGGTGAGCACGCGTTCCGGATAGTGGAGCGCCAGGGCGCGGCCCGCCGTGTGGGCCTTGACCCAGGCTTGGGCGTTCAGCGTGGTGTCGAAGTCGTGGATGATCGCGCGGTTCATCGAGGCCACCTGCGCCCGGGGATCGCGCACCACGTTCAGAAAGCGCATGTCGGGGAAGAGGTCCATCAATTCGTGCGCGTACTGCACGCTGTCGAGCGACTTGTCCATGGCGACACTGGCTCCATGTGCCTCCGCGCTGCGCAGCAGCAGTTCCCACACGATGCGATGCACGCTGCGCGGTTCGTCCTGAAGCGCGTTGAATATCTCATCGGCGTGAAACTCCACACCGGGCCACTTGACCATGCTGGCCTGTTGCAGCCCCACCACGTCCTCGACCATCTGCCGGTACGTGCTGTCGTCGCTCAGATCGCCATACATCGGCACCAGCGGCATGAAATCCACGATGTGCAGTGGGTAGGGCGAATGGAAGCTTGGGCTGGCGTTAAGGCGCAGGCGCAACGCGTGGCTGCCGCAGCGCCGTAGCGGAATCATCAAGAGCGGCAGGGGACGTGAGGTGCGGCGTGGCTGTTTCATGGCGTTTCAGACTCCAGGTGCGCGAAGAACTCATTGATGAAGCGGTCCATGTCCCGATCGGGCAGCCGGTCGATGCCGCCCGCGCCTTGCCGCCCGCCACCGTGCGGGTAGCGGCTGCAGAAGATGTCGGCCCGGCTGGCGCTGGCACTGCCGATCCGCAGACTGACCAGGAAATCGCCGTCCGAACGGGGCGTGATCACGGCGACCGAACGCCCGTTGTTGCGCGCCACCAACTGGTTGGCCAGGGTGCCGCACAGGCGCCGCGCCCACGCGCGGTTGGGCAGCACATACACCGTGGCTCTGTCGTTGGCGGTATAGGGGAGCAGGTCCTGTACGGCTTGTTGGTCGCTGATATAGCCCTCTTGCAGGCGGCGGAACTCGTAGGCCCTGGCCATGAAGTCGAGCGGGCTTTCGAAGCGGTGCATCGAGCGGTACAGCTGCACGGGGCAAAAGTGCAGGTCTTCGCGGCTCTCGCCATAAGCGTTGTAGTTGAGCAGGTAGCCCAGTTGCGCCAGCGCCCCGCGCGTGGCCGCGGTGCAGTCCTGCTCGCGCGCCATGCGGTCGGCCACCGCGTCCAGGTTGTCGCCATAGGCGGCCACGATGGCCCATTGCCGCAAGACACCGCCCAGGTAGCGGTCTACCAGGATGCTGGTGCAGACGTCCAGGCCGGTGTCTATGTGGGCATTGAGCTGCGGGTGAGGGAAAAGGGTTTGGGCGCTGTGGTGGTCGAAATAGGTCACTTGGCCGCCGCCATTGAGCACCTGGCACACGCCTTGCGCGTTGCGGTCCCACGAGATGTCGAGCGCGGTCACCTGCAGCGGCCGACCGGAGGGCAACTGGTCGAACAGGGCGATATCCCGTTTCACCCCGCTGATGAGAACGCTGTCACGGGGTTCCACCAAGCGCAGCTGGTGCAAGGCGCACAGCCCGTCGGCATCGCCGTTGAAAAGGTCATAGGTAGTCAGTTCAGCTGCCGCGGAATTTGGCGCTGAGGTGGAAGCAAGGGAGTAATCGGCAGACATCAAGAACAAGAAGTACGAGCAACAGACTGGCTTTCAGCGCTGCGCTGATGGATGAATCCGCGCTCCTGCAGGAGCGAGAGCACCTGTGCACAGGCTTCGGGCAGACTGAGGTGGGCGGTATCCATGCGGAAATCGGGCGATTCAGGCGCCTCATAGGGCGCTGAGACCCCGGTGAAGTGCGGAATGCGCCCAGTGCGCGCCATGGTGTAGAGGCCCTTGGGGTCGCGGCCTTCGCAGACCTCCAGCGGCGTACTCACATGCACCTCCAGAAAGCGGTGTTCCCCGATGAGGGTTCGGGCCAGAGCGCGGTCGCTGCGCTGGGGGGAGATCAGGGCGGTGAAAACCACCAACCCGGCATCGTTCATGAGGGCGGCGACCTCGGCCACGCGACGAATGTTTTCGGAGCGCTCGGCGGCACTGAAGCCCAGGTCGCGGTTGAGCCGGTGCCGCAGGTTGTCGCCGTCCAGCACAAAGCTGGCATATCCAAGCTCGTGCAACTGCTCCTCCAGCGCGTAGGCCAGGGTCGACTTGCCAGCGCCGCTCAGTCCCGTAAGCCAGACGGTGACGGGCCGCTGCTGCAGCAGGTGCTCTCGCAAGGTGGTGGTCACCCGGCCTGCGTGCGGAATCACCAGTCGCAGACCGTCGAGGGGCGTCGGTTCAGCTGCTGCAGCCATTGGGGCCTGGAGCGGCGGAGGCGCAGAGGGGAGCGCGGAGTGGAGTGGCATGGTCAAGTCACGGAAAGGCGGAGGCAGCAAGCGTGCTCGATCCGTCACTTGCACCGGATCGAGCAGGCAAAAAGCGGGTGACCCTGGACCACGAGTGGGGGGCCCAGGCGATGGGACTCAAAACCCGTGCGCCTCAACAGGCGTTCCACCCCCAGTGGCGATACAGTGACCATGCGCTCGGCCCCACGTGCCATGGCACAGCGGCTGGCCGCCTGCAGCAGGCCGGTGGTGATGGGCGAGGAGAATTGGTCGAGCGCGGAGCCCGTGGGCCCGGAGAAATCCATGGAGGCAAAGCGGGACAGCTCCCACACTTCAGGGGCTTCGGGGGGCGCAGCCCCGTTGAGCAGCTGCGGAAACACCTCGCCCAGCAGATAGGGACGGGTGGTGGGCAGCAGCCGGGCGGTGCCAATCACCTCGCCATCTTCGTTCTGGGCAATGACATAGACGGTGTCATCCCGGTCGAATTGGTCCAGTTCCAGGGCATCGCGGCAGTGCAGCTGCCAGCCAAGCTTTTCCACGAAGACACGGTGCCGGTACCGGGCCATGCGGGTCAGCAGGGGTGGATGCAGTTCCGCAGAGCAGCCAGAGGTGATGCGCATTGGAGATTCCCTCGTGAGTTTTCTCCATTAGAAAAGGCCGAGAATGCATTTGTAACTACCAACTCTGGTAGGTGCCGCGTGAATTCTTCCCCGTCAAAATCGGCTCGCCCTCGGGCTGCAATACCGCCACAATGTCAAAAAATTCACCGGCGGCTCATGGTGCGGAATTCGCTTTTGGACAGTCAGTCTCCATGGGGTGGTGCTCGACGAGGGGGTCCTATGACAAGTTGGCAGGAAGATCTTTTGGCGGTGATGGATCGCGCGCAGTCAGAGCAGGAGGTTTTCTGCAAAATCGAGCTCGCCGCGCGCGCCTTGGGGTTTGAATACTGCGCCTATGGCCTGCGGGTGCCCATGCCCCTGTCCAACCCCAAGACCATCTTCTTGAACAACTACCCGCAGGCCTGGCAGGAGCGGTATGTGCAGAAGGCGTACGTGCAGGTGGATCCCACGGTGCAGCATGGGTGCCGCAAGCAAACTCCGCTGGTCTGGTCGGACGATGTTTTTGCTTCGGCCCGGGAGTTCTGGGAGGAGGCACGCTCTTTCGGCCTGCGCTTTGGATGGGCGCAATCGTGCATTGATGGGGGCGGGGTGCGCGGCATGCTGACATTGGCGCGTTCCTCTGAAGCCTTGGAACCCGACGAGCTTGCCCACGGCGAAATGAAGATGCGCTGGTTGGCCCATATTGCGCACCTGATCCTGTCGCGGATATTCACCACCCGCCAGGCCGAAGAGATGCAGCCGCATCTGACGGCCAGAGAAATCGAGGTGCTCAAATGGACTGCCGACGGCAAGACCTCTGCCGATATCTCCTCGCTGTTGGATGTGTCGGAAAACACCGTGAACTTCCACGTCAAGAACGCGGTGACCAAACTGCAAACCACCAACAAGACGGCTGCCACGGTGCGCGCCGCCATGCTCGGGCTGTTGGGCTGATGCTGCGTTCCGGGGGCATGAAGCCAAGACATTCCACTGCCGGGGGCGCTGGCAGGGGGTGGCTGTGAACACCATGCAGGTGTCGCCAGACGGCCTCCTGCGCCTGTCGATTGACGAGCTGCTGTCTCTGCCCATCCACCATCTGATGTCGGCGGTGGACTTGGACCTGGTCGTGCCACGCACGGCGGTGTGCGGTTGTGAAACCACCATCAGTGGCTATACCGAATGGGTGAGCGCGTCCTGCCCCGTGGTCTCGATTGGCTGGGACTGGCACATCAGCCTCTGGACATCGCAACGGCCTTTCGTTTGGTCCAGGCTGGGTCAGCCCCGCAGCAACGTGATGCTGGTGTATTCCTCTGGCAGCGACACGGGATGGCAAAAGAACCTGGAGCTGCTGTCCACGGTGGTGGATGCTTTGCCCTGGCAGGAGCAGCTGAGCCACGCAGTGGCGGCCTTGCTGCCAAGCCACTGAATGTGCTGCAAAAAATATAGCATTGATTGGCGCCGTTGAAGCGCCAGGACGCGAAAACTCGTCTATTCTTCCCCGTCTGCGGTGGGCTCCAGCGTTGCCAGCAACCGTGCCAGGCGCGCGTCCAACGCAGTCAGCTCGCTTGCCTTGAGCGGCGCCAGAATGCGGTGCTCGTTGGCCACATGGGCCTCCACCGCACGGTCGATCAGCGCCAGCCCGGCGGGGGTGAGCTGCACCAGGGAGCTGCGCGCGTCGTCCGGGTTGGGGAGCCGGTCAATCCAGCCGCTCGCTTCCAGCTTGCCCATCCGGTGCGTCATCGTGCCCGAGGTGACCATGAGCGTGGAGAACAGCGTCGTGGGTGCCAGGCAATAGGGCGCCCCCGAGCGGCGCAGCGTTGCCAGCATGTCGAACTCCCAGAAGCTCAGCCCGAACTCGGCAAAAGTTGCATCCAGGCGGCGCTGCAACAGCGCTGCGCATCGTTTGAGGCGGCCAATGGGCCCCATCGGGCTTACGTCCAGATCAGGGCGTTCGCGCTGCCACTGGGTGAGGATGGCGTCGACGGCATCGGGCGGGCGGGAGCGGGCCATGGGCTTCAAACAATGAGGTTAATAGAGGGGTTTTATCTTGACATCGAGATTGTATGGTAAGGTCTATATATCTTGAGTTGAAGATAAATAATGCAGCCCACACGCACTACCCCTTGGATCGACGCACTGGTCACAGGCATCGGTCCCGTCATCTGGGGTTCCACCTATATCGTGACGACCGAGCTTTTGCCTCCGGATCGGCCGTTTACAGCGGCGTTGCTGCGTACGCTGCCGGCGGGACTGCTGCTGGTGTTGTGGTGCCGCCGCTGGCCCGCGTGGGGTGACTGGACGGGATGGCGCCGACTGCTGGTGCTGGCGGCGCTGAACATCGGTGTTTTCCAGGCGCTCCTGTTTGTGGCTGCCTATCGTCTGCCGGGCGGTGTGGCGGCGGTGGTGGGGGCCATTGGCCCGCTGGTGGTGATGGGGCTCACCTGGGCGCTCGACCATCGCCGTCCGCCCGCAGTGGCACTGGCGGCGGGTGGGCTGGGCGTGCTGGGCATGGCCGCGCTGCTGCTGTCGCCGGGCTCGCGCTGGGATATGGTGGGTGTCGCCGCGGCGCTGGCAGGCACGTTGTGCATGGCGGCCGGCACATTTTGGTCGCGCCGCTGGCGCTCCGACTTGCCGGTGCTGGCCTTCACGGGTTGGCAGTTGCTGGCTGGCGGCTTGATGCTGGCCCCGGTGGCGTGGGCAGTAGATCCCGCACTGCCGACATTGACTGCCACCCACATCGGCGGCTACCTCTACCTGAGCCTTGCCGGCGCCTTGCTGGCTTATGCGCTGTGGTTCCGGGGGATTGCGCGCCTGCCGTCGGTGGCTGTGTCGTCGCTGGGGTTGCTCAGCCCCGTTACGGCCGTCCTGTTGGGTTGGCTGCTCTTGGGGCAGGCCATGACCGGAGTGGCGCTGGTGGGCATGTGCGTCGTCCTGGGAAGCATTCTGGCGGTGCAGTGGGCGATGTCGCGGCCCACCTCACGGGCAACTTTGTCTTAGAACGTGTTTACGATCTTTTCAGGGCCACGCAAGTGCCTTGCCGGGATGGAATGCAAGGCGTGGTGAGCAGTGGATAGCTTGGGCTATCCACAAGCGCTGCAACGCCGCAGACCGCCCGGCAAGGCACTTGCCCGAAGGGTTGGAGTGAAATCGGGCGACAAGGCCGCCCCGGCTGCTTGCATGGGCACGAGCCCATGCGGCGCATCCGAGGCATCCACTCATCCCGATTGCACTCCAACGCGGCCCCGAAAAGATCGTAAACACGTTCTAACGATCAATGATGCGGCGCGCGAACCTTTCCAGGTAGTCCATCAGCTGCTCTGCCCCCGCCATGGCCTGGGCCTCGTTGCCGCTGGCGATGCCGTGGGCCAGCTGCAGGTGCGCGCGTGCGCCTTCCGACACCTCGCCTTCGTGCTGATAGGCATACCAGAAGCGGCGGCATTGCACGATAAGTGGCGCCACGCATTTCACGGCGGAGTGGTTTTGGCTGGCTTGGTGCGTGACCAGGTCCAGTGCGTGGTCGGCCTGCATGTAGTCGTCCAGGTGGTTGCGCGCCGCCGCTTCCATCATGTTTTCGGCGCAGCGCACGATGGCCTGGCGCTGTGGCGCTGTGGCGCGGCGGGCGGCGCAGGACGCGAGCAGGCGCTCCAGCACGCGGCGGGTCTGGATCACGTCCAGGTGGTCGGCCAAGTCGATGTTGGACACCTGCAGGCCCCGGCGCGGCTGTTGCACGATGAGCCCGATGGACACCATGCGCAGCAGCGCTTCGCGCACGGGGGTACGGCCCAGGCCCGTGCTTTCGGCGATCTCTGCCTCTACCACCGGGCTGCCGGGCTGCAGCTGCAGGGTGCAGATCATGGCCTCGATGGCGTCGTAGGCCACATCCGCCGCGCGCCGCTTGGGCGTGGCGTTTTGTGGGAGGGTGGGGCGGAATGTCATAGGGGCGGGGCGGCGGGAAGGCGGAATCTTAGAACGTGTTTACGATCTTTTCGGGGCCGCGTTGGAGTGCCATCGTGATGGACGTGGATGCTTCGAATGTGCCGCATGGGCTCGTGCCCATGCAGGCAGCCGGGGCGGCCTTGTCGCCCGATTTCACTTCAACCCTTCGGGCAAGTCCTGAAAAGATCGTAAGCACGTTTTTAGTGGACCGGCTGCGCACTTCAGGGCTGGTGCGTACCGCCCGGTTCCATGGCTGCAACAGCCAGCGTGCCAATGCGTGCCGGTGCCAGCAGATGCCGGGGAGGCGCTGGCGTCCAGCCTCGCAGGTGCTGCATGGCCGCACCGCAGACGCGGCCCTGGCACGCCCCCATGCCGCAGCGGGTGTGCAGCTTGGCATCGATCCACCCCTGGCGTTCGGCCAATGCGGCGTAGGGCACGTCTTCGCAGCGGCACACCAGGGTGTCCGGCCGGGCCAGTGCCTTGAGCGCCTCGTTCAACCTAAACGACTTCTGCAGTTCCCGAGCAAAGCTCTCCCAGCGAGCGAGCTGCGGCAAAAGCGCCTCGGCCTGTGGAACCTGCCCAGCCGCTGCATGGCCCGCGATTGCGCCCTGGATCAGCGCGCGTTCGCTACCGCCGAAGCCAGTGCTTTCGCCGGCAGCGAGCACACGCGGCACGCTGGTGCGCATCAGCGCATCCACGGCCAGGCCCTGGCCGCTGCTCAGGGGTCCGCCCAATGCGCAGCCCAGCATCTGACCCAACTGCGTGTTGGGCACCAGGCCGAATCCACAGGCCAGGCGGTCGCAGGCGATGGTTTCGGGGGCGTTCAGGCCGCGCTGCAACAGCACCGATTGCACTTGGCCGCTGCCCTGCGCCTCCAACACATGGGTGCATGCGCGCAAGCTGAAGTCGACCAGCGAGAGGGCCTGCACGGCCTTGGCAGGCCAGCGCGGCAATTGCGCAGCAAATCCCGCGAGTGCGTTCCACGGTGCCTGCTCGACCACGCGCACCACGGTAGCGCCTGCCTTTTTGGCGGTGGCCGCAGCGGCGAGCAGCAGCGGCCCGGTGCCCGCGACGACGATGCGCTGCCCGCGCACGTCCAGCCCCGCCTTGATGAGGGCCTGCAGCGCCCCCGCGCCCGTCACGCCGGGCAGCGTCCAGCCCGGGAAGGGCAGCAGCAACTCGCGCGCGCCGGTGCACAGCACGATGTGCTGGCTATGCTGTGTCCAGCCGTGGTCGGGGTCTTCGAGCAGCAGGGCGGGGGCCTTATCGCCGGGTGATGTGGCACCCAGACCCACCACGCGAGTGCCGGTCAGCACACGGATGTTGGCATGCCGCGCCAAGGCCGCGCGGTGTTGCCGGGCGAGGAGGGGCAGGGCCGCCTGCGGGCCATCGCGCCAGATCTGGCCTCCGGGTTGCGGGTTGTCGTCCACGAGAGTGATGGAGACGCCGCTGGGCGCAGCCGCGAGCGCAGCGGCTATGCCGGCGGGGCCCGCGCCAATGATGAGGACGTCGCAGTGTTGGTGCGCCAAGCGTTGCGGGATCATCATGGGGCGTTCCCTGGGGCCGTACCCATGTCGGTGTGGATCTGCATTCCATCGGCGCAGACGGTCTGGCAGGCGAGGCGGATGCGCCCCTGGATGCGTACGCGGCATTCGTAGCATATGCCCATGCCGCACAGCGGCGCGCGCGGCTCGCCGGTGATCGACGTGCGCGTCGTGCCAGATGCAAGCTGCCCCAATGCTGCGGCGACGCTGGTTCCCGCACGCACCTGCCAGCGTGTGCCATTGACGGTGATTTGCACGGCAGTGGAGTTGAATGAATTCATGAACTGCTCAGACTGGCCGAAGCAACAAAGCGTGCAGGCGCATAGGGCGCAGGGTCGATCAGCGGAGGGCCGCCAACGATCTGCGCGGCCAGCAACTGCGCAGTGGCAGGAGCGGTGGTCACGCCCAGCCCTTCGTGGCCCACGGCCAGCCACAGATGGGGGCGGTCAGGGTGGGGGCCGATCAGCGGCAGACCGTCGGGCGTGGCGGCACGAAAACCGGTCCAGGTGCGGATGGCGTTGAGTTCGGCCAAGCCCGGCAGATAGTCCAGCGTGCGCTGCAGCATGCGGGCCATCACGTCCGCATTGACGGCGGGGTCGGTGGTGTCGAACTCGCGCGAAGAGCCGATCAGCAACTGCCCGGTGGGCCGGGGCTGCACATTGAAGGCCACTGAGGTGCCATCGCTGTGGTGGGCGCTGGTGATGTAGCCCAGCTCCACCAACTGGTGGTGCACGGTGCCGGGGTAGCGGTCGGTGATGACGAGGTGGCCTTTTTTGGGGCGCAACGGCAGGCCGGGGCACAGCTGCGGGGCGTGGATGCCGCTGGCCAGCACCACGGCATCTGCGCTGCGCCGGCTGCCATCGCGCAGCGTCACGGTCCGGCCATGGATCTGCACGACTTCGGCTTGCTCGGACACCAGTGGCGCGTCGATGGCTGCCTGGTCCAGCAGCCACCGCGCAGCGTGCGGCGCATAGACCACGCTGTCGCCACGCACCTGGAGTGCGCCCGCCAGGCCCGGGCGCAGCGCTGGCTCTGCGCGGGACAATGCGGCGGCATCGAGCAATTCGCAATCAATGCCCTGCGCCTGCAGTGCGGCGCGCTTGCTGTGCGCGGCCTGCAGCTCTGCATCATTGGCGGCCAGCCACAGCGTGCCGCAGTTGGTAAAAGCGCAGCCCGCATCCATGTGCGGTGCCCAGTGGTGCCAGAGGTTCAGCGACGCGCGGCTCAGCGCCAGCTCGGCCGCGTTGTCATCCATCACCACCAGGTGGCCCATGCCCGCTGCCGTGGCACCGCCGAGCCGCGCGTCGATGACTCGCACCGACAGCCCCGTCTGGGCCAGCGCATGGGCACAGGCGGCGCCCACGATGCCGGCGCCAATGATGATCACATCGGTGTGCTGCATGATCGTTTGGTTGTGGGGCAGCCATATGTGGCACCAACGCGCGAGGTGCGAGCCCAGCCCAGGACCAGCTGATGCCGCGGATCCGGCTTTGCCAGGCCGCTGGCGTCGCCCCCCCGGTCGTAGCGTGGAGCGCCGCGAGAGCGGGGGGAAGGCGCGAAGTGCCTCCGGCGGGGATTCACAACCTGATGCCCCATCCGAAGGGGTCGCCGTCTTCAATGAGCAGCGTGGCCTCGGCGCTCATGTGCGCGCGGCCGCGCAGCGTGGGGATGATCTTGCCATCGTCCTGCAGCGTGTAGCTGGCCTCGAACTGGCTTCCGATGATGCTGGCCTGGCGCCATACCTGGCCCGGTTGCAGCTTGCCGTCAGCCGCGAGGCAGGCCACCTTGGCGCTGGTGCCTGTGCCGCAGGGCGAGCGATCATAGGCCCTGCCGGGGCACAGCACGAAGTTGCGGCTGTCGGCTTGATCGTCGTCGGCAAAGAGTTCGATGTGGTCGATCTCGCCGCCGTTGTCGCCGCGGATGCCCTGGTCTTTCAGAGCCTGCTGGATGGCGCAGGTGTAGGCCATGAGCGCATCCAGATTGTCGCTGGCCACGCGCTGGTCGTGATCTGCCACGAGAAAGAACCAGTTGCCGCCCCAGGCCACGTCACCTACCACGCGGCCATGGCCTAGTACGTCAATCGCCAGTTGGTGGTGCAGACGGTAGGCAGGCACGTTGCGCACGCTCACCGAACCGTCCTCGTGCAGTGTGGTGGTGACGGTGCCCACGGGTGTCTCGATGCGGTGCTCGCCGGGCAGGATGCGGCCCAGGTAGGCCAGCGATGCCACGAGGCCGATGGTGCCGTGGCCGCACATGCCCAGGTAGCCGGTGTTGTTGAAGAAGATTACGCCGGCTGCGTTGTGCATGTCCAGCGGCGAGCAAAGGAGAGCGCCCACCACGACGTCGCTGCCGCGCGGCTCCAGAACGGTGGCGGCGCGCCAGGCGTCGTGCTCACGCGCCAGGCGTTCGCGTCGTTCGGCCATGCTGCCCGCGCCCAGGTCGGGAAAGCCGCCGACGACCAACCGCGTGGGCTCGCCACCGGTATGGGAATCAAGGATCTGGATGCGTTTCATCAATGAGGTCCGTACTGCTCGCGGCCTTCGGGAGGCCGCGAGGGGGAAACATGCCACCGACGCCGTGGGCGCGGCGGCGGCGCGCAGGTGCTTACTGGCTCGACAGCGGGGTTGGCTTGCCGTCCTTGAATGTATTCACCACCGTGGGGGCCTTCAATCGGTTGCCCTTGTCGTCGTAGCTGTATTCGCCCAGCACGCCCTGGTGGGTGTTCTTGCGCATCCACTCGGCCACCTTGGCGGGATCGATGGAACCACCTTTTGCCATGGCCTCGCCGATGAACATGATCTGGTCGTAATACGCCGGACCGTACACATCGGGGTTCTGTCCAAACCGCTTCTTGAACTTGTCGCGGAAGGCTTTGGTCGTGTCGTTGGCATCCATCAGCATGCCGGCATAGGCGCAGTACACGAAATCGTTGACGGCGTCAGGAGCGAGCTTGCCCATCTCGGGGCTGCAAAGCGTGTCGCCCCCCAGCAGCTTGGCGGTGATGCCGAGCTGCTTCATCTGCCGGGCCATGGGGGCTGCCTGGGGCGCATAGCCACCGTAGAAGACGGCTTCGGGCTGCTTGGCCTTCAGGCTGGTGAGGATGGCCATGAAGTCGGTGGACTTGTCGCTGGTGAACTCGCGGCCGACAATGGTCAGGCCCAGCTTCTGTGCCTCCTTGGCGAACTCCTCGGCCACGCCCTGGCCGAAAGCCGTGCGGTCGTCGATCACGCCCACCTTCTTCGCCTTGAGCACGTTGGCCGCGTAGGCGGCCATGCTGCCGCCGATTTGCGAGTCGCTGGCAATGATGCGGAACACGGACTTGTAGCCGCCCTGCGTGACCTTGGGGTTGGTGCCCACGGTGGACACAAGGGTGCCGCCGCCGTCATACACGCGCGATGCGGGAATGGCCACGCCGGAGCAGTAAGGGCCCATCACATACTTCACGCCCGAGTCCACGAGCTTCTGGGCCGCGGCTACGCCGGTCTTGGCGTCGCACTGGTCGTCTTCGGAGATCACCTCGAACTTCAGGGTCTTGCCGCCGACGTTGATCTTGCGAGCGTTCAGCTCTTCGACGGCGAGGCGCACACCGTTGTCATTGTCCCGCCCGGCAAAAGTGTTCGGGCCGGAGAGCGGGCCGCTGTGCCCGATCTTGATGACCTGTTCCTGCGCGAACGCAGAGGCCGTGCAGGCCAGCGCTGCGGCAGCCACGAGGGTGGAGGGAAGGGAGGGAAATTGCATGGTGAATATTCCGTGAAGGTTGCGGAAAACGCCCTGGGAGCCGGGCGGGTAGCCGGGAGCCGATGGGCGCTGCGCCTGGGTACAGGCAGATGCGGCGCTAAACGCCGCGCCGGGAGTCTGCCAGAGCCTGGAACGTCAATCAGCGTGCGGAAGCCTCGATCAGTTATTTTTCAGGGCACGGAGCGGTACTTCTCGGGCCGCGATGCCAGGGCTTTCTGAACGACGCGGGTGACGAACTCGCGTTCATCGCCCACCAGCGGCAGGCGAGGGCGGCGCATGTGCTCGGTGCCTACGCCCACCAGCACGTCGATCAGCTTGAGGTTTTGCACCAGTTTGTTCGACACGTCCAGGTGCAGCATGGGCGTCATCCACTGGTACAGCGGCAGGGCCTCGGCAAAATTGCCGGCCTTCATCAGCTCGTACAGCGCCACGGTCTCGCGCGGGAAGGCGCAGCCCACGCCGGCCAGCAGGCCGTCGCAGCCCAGCGCCAGGCCTTCGTAGGCCAGGTCGTCCACGCCCAGGAAGAGCTGGTAGCGGTCGCCCACGGTGTTGCGCAGGTCGGTTATGCGGCGAATGTCGCCCGTGCTTTCCTTGATGGCGGCAATCCATTCGCAGTCGGCCAACTCCAGCATGTGCTCCGGTTTCAAGTCCACGCGGTAGGCCACCGGGTTGTTGTAGACCATCAACGGGCGCTGCGCGGCCGCCGCCATGGCGCGCACGTTGGCCATGGCTTCGCGCGCATCGGCCACATAGATCACCGAGGGCATGACCATGAACCCGGCGACGCCCAGCTTGTTGGCGCCATCGATGTAGCGCAACGCCTCGCGTGTGCTGGTTTCGGACACATTGGCCAGCACGGGGATGCGGCCGTCTGCTGCCTCCAGCGCGATTTGCGCGACCTTCAGCTTTTCTTCCAGCGTCAGCGTGCTGGCCTCGCCCAGTGAGCCGCAGGTTACGAGGCCGTGAATGCCGTTGCGGATCTGGAAGTCAATGTGGCGGGCCGTGCCCTCGGTGTCGATGGACTCATCGGCGTGGAACTTGGTGGTGATGGCGGGGAAGATGCCTTGCCAGCGGGGTTGGGGATTCATGCGTAAAGGCTCCTGGGTGAAGGTGATTGGTATGTTGTAAATATATTAACGAGATATTTGAATGCTGCAAAGAGGGGTTGTGCGGCGGAACACCTTTTTTTGTGCGGGCGGGACGGCCCGCTGATGGAGGAGGGGGAGCCGTGGGGAGTCGCTCTGGCGAAAACGGCTGTGCGCTGGGCCAAACCTATAATGAAAGGTTGGTCCCGCTGGGCCGTCCGCAGGCACCGGTCTGCAAGGCGCCCCGCTGTGTGAAACCACTCCACCACACCATGAGCAGCACACCCACTTTTTCTGTCGCCGACATCCGCAAGTCGTTTCTCGACTTCTTCGTCTCCAAGGGCCACACGGTCGTGGCGTCCAGCCCCCTGGTGCCGGGCAACGACCCCACGCTGATGTTCACCAATTCGGGCATGGTGCAGTTCAAGGACGTGTTCCTGGGCACCGACAAGCGCCCCTACAACCGGGCCGTGTCCGTGCAGGCCTGCCTGCGTGCCGGTGGCAAGCACAACGACTTGGAAAACGTGGGCTACACCGCGCGCCACCACACGTTCTTCGAAATGCTCGGCAACTGGTCGTTTGGCGACTACTTCAAGCGCGAATCGCTCAAGTGGGCGTGGGAGCTGCTCACCACGGTCTACAAGCTGCCGCCCGAGCGCCTGCTGGCCACCGTGTACCAGGAAGACGACGAGGCCTATGACATCTGGACCAAGGAAATCGGCCTGCCGCCCGAGCGCGTGATCCGCATCGGCGACAACAAGGGTGGTCGCTACAAGAGCGACAACTTCTGGATGATGGCCGACACCGGCCCTTGCGGCCCCTGCTCGGAAATCTTCTATGACCACGGCCCGCACATCCCGGGCGGCCCTCCTGGCAGCCCCGAGGAAGACGGCGACCGCTTCATCGAGATCTGGAACAACGTGTTCATGCAGTTCGACATGAAGGAAGATGGCTCGGTCACACCGCTGCCCGCCCCGTGCGTGGACACCGGCATGGGTCTGGAGCGCTTGGCAGCCATCCTCCAGCACGTGCACAGCAACTACGAGATCGATCTGTTCGATGCGCTCATCAAGGCTGCCGCACGCGAAACCGGCGTGAGCGACCTCGACAACAAGAGCCTGCGCGTGATCGCCGACCACATCCGCGCCACGGCATTCCTGGTGAGCGACGGCGTCATCCCCAGCAACGAGGGTCGCGGCTACGTGCAGCGCCGCATCGTGCGCCGCGCCATCCGCCACGGCTACAAGCTGGGCAAGAAGACCCCGTTCTTCCACAAGCTGGTGGCCGACCTCGTGCGCCTGATGGGCGACGCGTACCCCAAGCTGCGCGAGCAGGAGCAGCGCATCACCGAGGTGCTCAAGACCGAGGAAGAGCGCTTCTTCGAAACGCTGGCCAACGGCATGGAGATTCTGGATGCCGCGCTGGAAGGCGGCGCCAAGGTGCTGCCGGGTGACGTGGCCTTCAAGCTGCACGACACCTACGGCTTCCCCCTGGATCTGACCAACGACGTGTGCCGCGAGCGTGACGTCGAGGTGGACGAGGCCGGCTTCAAGGCTGCCATGGAAAAGCAGAAGGCCCAGGCCCGCGCCGCTGGCAAGTTCAAGATGGACAAAGTGCTGGAATACACCGGCGCCGCCAATCAGTTCACCGGCTACGAGAAGCTGGCAGAGACTGCAAAAATCGTGGCCATCTACGTAGATGGGACAAGCGCTGCTGCCCTGAAAGCTGGTCAAAACGGCGTGGTTGTGCTGGACACGACCCCGTTCTACGCCGAAAGCGGTGGCCAAGTGGGTGACGAGGGCGCCATCACCAGCGGGTCGGCCCGGTTTGCGGTGGACGACACTCTCAAGATCAAGGCCGATGTGTTTGGCCACCACGGCACGCTGCAGGAAGGCACGCTGAACGTGGGCGACACCGTCCAGGCCGAGGTGAACACGGCGGTGCGTGCTGCCACCATGCGCAACCACTCGGTCACGCACATCATGCACAAGGCCTTGCGCGAGGTCCTGGGCACCCACGTGCAGCAAAAGGGCAGCCTGGTCAATGCCGACCGCACACGTTTTGACTTCACACACAACGGCGCGGTGACACAGTCCGAGATCCGCGAGATCGAGCGCCGCGTCAACGAAGAAATTCTGGCCAACCACCCCACGCAAGCACGTGTCATGGACATCGAGTCGGCCCAGAAGACCGGTGCCATGATGCTGTTTGGCGAGAAGTACGGCGAGACCGTGCGGGTGCTGGACATCGGCTCCAGTCGCGAACTGTGCGGTGGCACGCATGTGCAGCGTACAGGGGATATCGGTCTGTTCAAGGTAGTGAGCGAAGGCGGCGTGGCTGCAGGTGTGCGCCGCATCGAGGCCGTGACGGGCGCGAATGCCCTGGCTTACCTGCAGAGTCTGGAGGACACGGTGAACCAGGCTGCAGGCACGCTCAAGGCACCCGTTGCTGAACTGAACAGCCGCATCACCCAAGCGCTGGAGAATGCCCGCGCCCTGGAAAAGGAAGTCGCTGCACTCAAGGGCAAACTCGCTTCCAGCCAGGGCGATGAACTGGTGAGCCAGGCAGTGGACGTTAAGGGCCTGAAGGTGCTGGCGGCCGCGCTGCCGGGCGCCGACGCCAAGACGCTGCGCGACACCCTGGACAAGCTCAAGGACAAGCTCAAGACCGCCGCCATCGTGCTGGCCGCCGTGGATGGCGACAAGGTACAACTGGCCGCCGGCGTGACGTCCGACAGCGTAGGCAGGATCAAGGCAGGCGAACTGGTGAACTTTGTGGCCCAGCAGGTGGGCGGGAAGGGTGGCGGCAAGCCCGACATGGCCATGGCTGGTGGCAGCGATGCCTCGAAGCTGTCAGCTGCGCTCGCCTCAGTGGCGGGCTGGGTCACGCAGCAACTGGCTTGACGCCCGCAGGCACTCCGGCAACCACGGCGGCGCTGCCGCCGTGGTGCGGCCGCCGTTCCTGCCAAAAAGGGGGGTGACGGAAAGCCTGCATTTCCCTGTATGGCGTAGTGGGTAGCCCCGTGATCCACACAAGCGTTGCAACACTGCAAGCCACCCCAGCAAGGTGCATGTCCGAAAGGGGTGGAGCGCAATCGGGTCGATGAACTGGAGTCCTGGTGCCCGGCTGGCTGCGCGCAGGGGCGAGAGTCCATGCGGTGCGTGCGAAGGATCAGGTCCCTCGCGATGGCACTTTGGCACGCCCACGTCTCCCTGAAGAGATCTTGATCTGGGCAGGTTTAAGACATGGAACGCGCGTCCATGTGCCCACCTACATGCACGGTGGCCGTCTGGTGGAGCGCTGGTTTGGCAGGTGCCGGTTCAAAACAACTCGACGTCGTCGTTCGCCACCTTCGCAGCGAGATGGCCGCTGGTCACCAGATCGTCGTAGAAGCAAACTTGGTTGCGGCCATGTTCCTTCGCGTAGTAGAGCGCCTGGTCGGCCTGGCCCAGGATTTCCACCGGAGAGCCCCGCGCAGTGCTCACGAACCCCATGCTGACCGTCACCTGGCCGACCTGCGGGAAATGGTACTCCTGCACGGCGAGCCGGAAGCGGTTGAACACCTTGTGGGCGGTGCTGAGGGTGGTGGAGCGCAGCAGCACCACGAACTCTTCGCCCCCGAAACGGAAGACCCGATCATGGCTTCGAAAGGAACTGCGCAGAATGTTGGCGATGAGGATGAGCACCTCGTCGCCGTACAAGTGTCCGAAGCGGTCGTTCACCTGCTTGAAGTGGTCGATGTCCACCACGGCTAGCCATTGCTGCACTGGCTCGCCGGTCAGGGGGCCTTCATCCGCAGGGAGGGCCTCGGCCACCGCGTCTACGCGGCCACTGGCCAAGCCGTTCACGGCGTGGCGCGAGAATTGTTCGTCGAAAGTCTTGCGGTTGAACAGGCCCGTAAGAGCATCTCGCTCGCTGTAGTCCAAGAGACTCTGGTAGTTCTGGTAGACCTGGAAAACGCCTTTCAGTACCTCGAGCTTGTGCGCCGAAAAGCCCCGCGACTGCGTGATCTCCAGACAGGTACTCACCTTGTCGTGCATCCACACCGGCAACCAGAGCATGTGGCGCCCCTTGCGCGGCGATGCCAGCGCACTGTCCCCGTGGTGGGCAATGCACTCTCGCAGCGCGTCATAGTGCTCCAGCGGTTCGCGCCGGGGATCCGCTGCGGCCTCGGAATCAGTGGAAACCAACTGTCCATTCTCGACCCACGTGCGGGGCCGCACGAAATGCACACCTCCGTCGCTGAAAAGTTCCAGGGCCCGGACCTCGAGGATGCCGCTGAGCTTTTGCAGCGTTGACAGCACCGACACCTCCAGCCGCAGGTGATCACGGTGACCCGTCATTTCCACGAGGTTCTGGAGAATAGGCTTCATGGTCAAGGTATGTTGGGCTGTCGGCGGCATGGCGTCAATGTCGTCGCAGGAAAACGATGTCCCATACCCCATGGCCTAACCGCAGGCCGCGGTTCTCGAACTTGGTCAAGGGCCGGTAGTCGGGCTGCGGGGCAAAGCCCGAAACGGTGTTTTGAAGCGAGGGCTCTGCGCTGAGCACTTGCAACATCTGTTCGGCGTAGGGCTGCCAGTCGGTGGCACAGTGCAGGTACCCGCCGGGCTTGAGGCGGGCGGCCAGCTTGGCCACCAGCGGGGGCTGGATCAGTCGGCGCTTGTTGTGCTTTTTCTTGTGCCAGGGATCGGGAAAGAAGATGTGGACGCCGTCGAGGCTGTCCGGCGGCAGCATGTGGTCGATGACCTCCACGGCATCATGTTGCAGGATGCGGATGTTGGTGAGGCCCTGTTCACCGATCCGCTTGAGCAAGGCGCCTACACCGGGTTCGTGCACTTCGCAGCACAAAAAGTTGTCGTCCGGGCGCACGCGGGCGATGTGGGCTGTGGCTTCCCCCATACCGAAACCGATTTCGAGCACCAGAGGCGCTGCGCGGCCAAAAGCGGCCACGGCGTCCAGCTGCGTGGGGGTGTACGGCAGCACATAGCGCGGCCCGAAATCTTCGAAAGCCTTGGCCTGGCCCGTGGTCGTGCGGCCAGCGCGGCGCACGAAGCTCTTGATGGTCTTGGGATGGGTGACGCCTGCGGGGGCCCCGCCAGGGGTTGCAGTAGGTGGCACGGGTGCGGAGGCGGTGGAGGAAGCGGTCATGGGTACGGTCACGGTGCGCCATTGTAGTTTCGTCCCCAGGCCGCGACCCACAGGGTTAACGCATCCGAAATGCAGGGGTTGTGCATGCCGGACGGTGGCGGCAGGCCTAGCACGCGCGCGGCATCCGCCAATGCCTGCAGCGGGTCGGCCAGATCAAGGGCGCGGGCGCCGTTTTGCTTGGAGAGTTTTTCACCGTTGTCGCCGCAGACCAGCGTCGTGTGCAGGTAACGCGGGCTGGCTGCGCCGAGGGCCCGCTGCAACAGGATCTGGCGCGGCGTGTTGTCCGCCAGGTCTTCGCCGCGGACCACATCGGTGACGCCCTGATCAGCATCGTCCACCACCACGGCCAGTTGGTAGGCCCAGAGCCCATCCGCGCGGCGCAGAACGAAGTCTCCTACGGCGCTGGCCACCTCCTGCTGCTGGGGCCCCAGGCGGCGGTCCTGCCAGTGTATAGGTTGGTTTGCTATTGAATTAATAGCTGCCAGCGCTTGTCCTTCCTGGGTCAAAGGCTGTTTTTTTTGAAAGTCCGTGACGTTGAAGCGCCAGGAGCGCGCGGTGCGCCCCTGCAACCCATGGCGGCAGGTGCCTGGGTAGGGTAGCGCGGCGTGGCGTTCGCGGGCGTGGCCCAGCGCGGCCTGGGCATCTTCGATGTCTTTACGGGAACAGGCGCAGGGGTAGGCGTCGCCCTGCGCTACCAGCTGGTCGAGCGCACGTTGGTACAACGCACCCCGCGTGGACTGCCACAGCGGCGGCTCATCGGGCGCCAGGCCGCACGTGGCCAGTTGCTGCAGGATGAGTTCGTCCGCACCCGGCACGCAGCGCGGCGTGTCTACGTCTTCGATGCGCACCAGCCAGCGGCCGCGGTGCGCTCTCGCGTCCAGCCAACTGGCGAGGGCGGCAACCAGGGAGCCTGCGTGCAAAGGGCCGGTGGGCGAGGGGGCAAAGCGGCCGACGTAGCGGCCCCGCCAGGCTGCGCCATGGCCGCTCATGCCACCGCGAGCGCCAGCTCCAGGCCCGAGATGAACGCGTCTTCCACGCGGTGCCCCAGGCACCAGTCGCCGCAGGCCCCCAGGCCCAGCGCAGCGTCCCACAGATGGGTCTTGCCCAGCGGGTGGGTGGTCTGGGCATAGCGCCAGCGGCGCGTGTCGGCGTGCGCGGGCGCGGCGCGAATGCCCGTCACTTCGGCAAAGGCCTTGATGAGCTTGGCCTGAACGCGGGCCTCGTCGTCTTCCAGATGCTCGGCCGACCAGGCGGGGCTGGCCTGCACCGTCCAGCGCTCGATCACGTTGCGCCCCGGCTTGGATGATTCACGCGCCAGCCAAGCGATGCGGTGGTGGGTGCTGCGCGCGGCATTCCATTGCGGCCCCAGCGTGGTCAGGCCCGGGCGCACGGCTTGCGGGTAGGCGAGCATGAGGGTCCAGCACGGTGCGATCGCCACGGAGGCGAGTGCGTCCGCCAATGGGGTTTCCAGTGAGGAGCTGGCTAGCAGCGCCTGCGCCGGGACTGCCGGTTGCGCGAGCAGGACGGCATCGAAGCCCGCGTACACGTGCCGGCTACCTCCTGCGCCTTCGGTGCGCAACTGCCATCCGTCGGGGTTGAGGGTGTCACGCTCGACGCGGGTAACACGGGTGTCGGTGACGAGCTGCCCGGCTTGCTGCAGCGGCGCTGCCCAGGTGACTACCAAGGATTGCATCCCGGGACTGGCCACCCAATGCGCTTCGCGGTGGGGCAGGCCGACGGCGGCCACGCGCCCCGCGGCGTCCAGTACTTGGACCGAGTTGGCGCTCCAGCGCTTGCAGATGCCGGGCACGGTGTCGATGGCGCGCGCAAAGCGCGGGTCGCGCACGGTGAAGTACTGCGCTCCCGCATCAAAGTTGCCAAAAGGCGAATCGATGGTGGCGGTGCGGCCGCCGGCCTGGGAGGACTTTTCGAACACTGTCACACGATGCCCTGCCTGCGTCAGGGTGCGGGCGCAGGCCACGCCGGCCATGCCGGCGCCGATGATGGCGAAATGGCGCTGGGGCTTGCCCGAATGCGTGGTAGGGCGGGGCGCAGCTGGCGCGGGCGTTGGTGCGGTGGTGCGTCGCAGACGTTTGGCGGGCTGGGGATCGGTGGTGCTCATGGAAGACCTTTCGGTGACGGTCGACAGGTGAAATGCAGTGCGGAACCAACGGTGACCACTCTACACGTGCGCCAGCGTGGCTACACGTGCGCTGTGTCAGAAATGATGGTGGTTTTCCAGCAGGGCGCGGCGTGTGGCGGGGCTTTGCAGTTGGTTCAACCACCACTGCAGCGCACGGCCCGGCGCGGTGAATCCCGGTCCGCCCCAGGCGTAGTGCACGCGCACATTGCGCTCGGGCCGGGCAACGCGGCGCACCACGAGGCGGCCAGCCTCCACATAGGGGCGCACCATGGGCTCGGGAAGGAACCCACCACCCAGGCCCCGCAGTTGCACCTGGACCTTGGCCTGCATGGTGTCTACCGTCATGACATCCTGTCCGCCCAGCAAGCCCATGGTGGCGCCGCCGCGCGTGGCCGAGTCCGCCACGGCCACGGCACGGTGCTCAAGCAAGGTGGCATCCGAGATGGGTTCAGGGGCGGAGGCCAGGGGATGGTGGGGCGCCACGACGTAGATGAAAAGCACATCCCCCAGCAGGCCCTGCTGCAACCCGGCTACGTTGCTACCCGCCACCGAAACACCAATCGCAAGGTCGGCGCGGCCCGAAGTCAGGGCCTCCAGCGTGCCGGTCATGATGCCGTCGCGCAGTTTGAGCCGTGTGGGGGGGTGCATGGCGTAGAAAGCCTCTACCAACTCGAGCATGGTATGAGGCGAGATGATTCCGTCGACAGACAGCGTCAGCTGCGGCTCCCATCCAGTGGCTACACGGCGCACGCGGTGGGCCACTGCATCGATGTCTTGCAGAAGGCGGGCACTCTCGCGCAGCAGTTCAACTCCCGCCTCGGTGGGGCGGGCCTGGCGGGCGCTGCGGTCAAACAGCAGCACGTCCAGCGTGTCTTCGATCTGGCGAACGCGGTAGGTGAGTGCGCTCGGCACGAGCCCCAGCTGACGTGCCGCGGCGGCAAAGCTGCCAGCCTCGGCAATCACCTGCAGCATGGTGAGTGCATCCGGGGTGAGGACATCGCGGGCGTTTTGCATGGTGATGCCATGTTAATTCATATTATTTGAACAATGCCATCAATCCACCTGTGCCCGTGGAGGGGGCTGCGGTCCTAAAGTCGAGTCTTGAAAGGAGCACTCACATGCTGACTGTTCGTAAATCGCAAGACCGGGGCCATGCCGACCATGGCTGGCTCAATTCCTTCCACAGCTTCTCGTTCGCCGGGTACTACGATCCTGCCCACATGGGC
>Ga0307408_100000176_pt1 | contig 71854 bp, 55 predicted proteins | sample 322Cmetagenome_FD_202116 | JGI IMG/M metagenome (GOLD analysis project Ga0307408, IMG submission 202116) | Maize rhizosphere microbial communities from greenhouse at UC Davis, California, United States - 322HYB-C-3 | ecosystem: Host-associated > Plants > Roots > Rhizosphere > Soil | place... | reverse complement strand
ATATTCAAATATCCGCCGGTTTTTCCGAACGTATTGTGATAATAACTTAAACCTTTATAGGAATAGGTGTACCCTGTTTTAGCACCATCATAAATCATTTTACCTCCCTTATACAAACCAACTCCCGTTGTAACCACACCACTCTGTACGGCTGGTGCAGCAAAAACTCCCAGTTCAATAATTGCAGGAGCGCAAACAATGGCTGCCAAACCATACATCATGTATTTAGCCAAACGTTCAGCTCCCGTTGGCGGTCCACCTGGACGTCCCATACCACCGCTGTAAATGTTACCGCTTCCGGTTCCTCCAAAGTCAAAACTGGTCATTAGTGGACTTCTTTTCCAGGGATTCGCATCCTGTACATACAAATCAGTTCTCGGGGATGGATTTGAAATCGTCCCTGAAGAACTATTTACCTCGAACTCAGGCAGGTTCTTTCCAGCAACAACATCTCCACCCGCAGTGAAATAAGCTGGAGCGGCTCCCGATTCAAATCCAGTAAAGTTATCTCGCCACCCCTCCTCCATGTATTCGGTATATCCTTTGCTCTTATAATTATCAGCAGTAATGCTTTCGCTGTAAGTCCATGAAACCGTTTTTACACCATTTTCTGTTTTTTCGGTTCCCCCCCAACCTTGAGGTCCCATACCACTTGGATCCGTCATCATAATCGGATTGCTCATGGTATAGTTATACGTACTCCAATTCGCAAATTTCATAGCCAACGGATCTACCCCCATATATCTTCCAAGCTCTTCCGCATAGTAACGCGCGCCGTGATACTGATAACCTGTCTCACCATCCGTTTCATGCCCGGTAAACTGGTAACGGTAACCTTCATAATTGGAAGCGAACACCTGGCGGCCTGGGAGTTTTTTACCGTACGGATCCATATCCAGGGCGTTCACCATTTGGCCTGTTGCGGAAATGACCGCACGGTTGGTGCCCAGCCAGTCTTTCACGTTGTAGAAATAATCTACGCTGCTTCCGTTGCTGTTCGGTACCGCATAACCGTTGGCGGTTTGGTAGCTTTTTACTACGCCCGTTTGTTTGATCACCATTCCGGCAATGTAATATTCAATGTCTGTAGACGAAAGGATCTTTACCGAACGTGCGCCACCGAAATAACGGTAATTGATTGTTCCGCCAGTGTTTACAATTTGCTTTGGCATGTCGCTGTATACGGAGTACGTGATGGAATTTTAGGATAGGTGACAATTTGATACACGTGGTACGCAGTTATTGATTTTTAGGTTCATTAAAACGCGAAAAGGTATCTCAAAAGATACCCTTTCACTTAAAATTTTGAATCCAATTTGGATATTTAATTAAAAATCAACTGGTTAAGCTCGAAAAACAAGCTCAAGTGACAATCTGTAACACCACCCAAATTGAAACATTACCGCACCACCGAAATAACGGCAATTGATGGTTCCGCGAAAAGGTATCCTTTTGAGATACCTTTCAATTAAACTATTGATTCCAGTTTGAATTAAAAGATAGTTTTTCCGTATCACTATCGAAACACCATCTTGGATCATTTTCCATCAATTTCTCTACAAACGATACTCCATTAAATTGCGATAAATACGATTCAAATAATTCGTAAACATCCCTGGATCTTGTTAGATTGTCCTTATACAGGTAGTAATCGTCATGGATTTTGCTTAAGATAGTTTTATCAATTTTAGAAGAGAACGTTGACATGGAAAGAAATCTTTCTTCCATTTTTTCAAAATTCCATTCATCTAATGAGAGATATATGTACGACATAAAAGATTCTGAAATTGAAGTATAATCAATTCCAGAAGTCAATTTTTCAATGGCGTAGATAAGTTCATTCATATCCTGTGCTAAGGATAAATCAATGAAGTTTATGTCTTCCTGTTCTTCATAATGAGCATCAACCCATTTAATGACATCTTCTCTGGACACAAAACCTGATCTCAAAGCAAGATTAATAATTCCAAGTATTTCATTCATGTTTCACATTATTTCATTATTCCTGGTGCCTCATGATAAATTGTTCTTTTCCAAGGATTAACACCAATAGAGAAATCTTGATAACCTGTGGAATAATTGTACATTAATGTATTCCAATTTCTAACAGTAACAGTTCCTTGAGTTAAAATTTCTCCCCTAAGGAAAGTTGTTGCACGATGTCCCGCATCAAAGTTACCAGTTCCAATTCCATTTCCAGGCATCGAAATATTATTTAATCTTGGATTCAAGCGTACCGTATTGGGTGTCGTTCCGGAAAGGAAACTACTTCCAGTGAAATACATATAACCAACATTTCCCATAAAGAGTCCTACTCTTCCCGCCGCATATTGTGACATTGTTCCGATTGCTGTATTTACAGTTGCTTGTACAGAAGTATAAGTTCCTAATGTTGCCTCACTATACAAAAAAGAATTATAGGCTGCACCACCTGCGCACCCTAGTTCCAACGCCAACGGAGCAGCAACAATTGCAACTGCCGTATACGTAAACACTTGACCCAAGAAATTGGCGGTATTGGCCATTCTTCGGTAATTACGATCTGCAACCATTTTTTCAATGGCCTGTGTGTTCCATTCCTCCTGGAAAATAGTTTCAAACTTATAGTTCTCAGAAGTCATTGGTGTATTCGAATCATCTTTAAATGCCACATCAGCCGAAGGTGGAGTAGATTTTACTGCATCCGGATCTTCATAGTACTCTCCGGAATATCCACGAATCTCAACTTCTTGCCCGCAACTTTTATGACCTCTCAACGCTTGTCCATCAGCGGTCAGGTAAACATCACCAACATATCCATTCCCCAAATTGAAATTGGTGCGTTGACCTTCGTCCATATACACATCGTAACCACTTCCGCTATTGATTTCCGGGCTATATGTCCAGCTAACTCCACCCGCTTCGCCCTGATCAGGATTTTTAAAGGTTCCTCCCCAACCATTGGCTTCCATCCCTGTAGGATCAGTCATCATAATAGGATTACTCATCGTATAATTGTAAGTACTCCAATTCGGGTATTTAATCGCCAACGGATCAACACCCATATACCTTCCCAATTCCTCTGCGTAATAACGCGCTCCGTGATACTGGTAACCCGTTTCACCGTCCTGCTCGTGCCCGGTAAACTGGTAACGGTAACCTTCGTAATTGGAAGAGAATACCTGGCGGCCAGGGAGTTTTTTACCGTAAGGATCCATATCTATGGCGTTCACCATTTGGCCGGTTGCCGAAATGACCGCGCGGTTGGTTCCCAGCCAGTCTTTTACGTTGTAGAAATAATCTACGCTGCTTCCGTTGCTGTTCGGTACGGCATAACCGTTGGCAGTTTGGTAGCTTTTTACTACTCCCGTTTGTTTGATCACCATTCCGGCAATGTAGTATTCCCTGTCTGTAGACGAAAGGACCTTTACCGAACGCGCCCCACCAAAATAACGGTAATTGATGGTTCCGCCTGTGTTTACAATTTGCTTCGGCATGTCGCTGTACGCAGAGTAAGTTATCCCACTTACATTGTTGCGTGGATCAGTCAACAAATTTCCGGTAGCATCGTAGGTGTAATTGTACGTAAACGGGGTATTGGCTCCTACTGTCCAGGTAACACCGGTCAGTTTATTATTGGCGCTGTTCGCATAAGCGTATTGTTGCACGGTTTTTATTCCTGCGTTATCCGTACGGTTCAATTGTATCATGTTCCCGTTACCCGTGTACCAATACGCCATGTCATATTTACTGGCGTTGCTCGTGAAGGTGGGCTGTACAAAATCTGGCAAATAACCGTAAATTGTTGAAGAAGGATTGGAAGCACATTGCATTGGCGGATCGAAAGGCAGGGTACCCAATAACCAATGCGTATACTTCTTCGACAGTTCAAGCAGGTCTTTGTTCTTCAGCGAGTCGATGTAAATGCTGTCTTCCGCCCAAAGTGCAAAGTACATTTCCAATTTCTCAGGTGTGTAGCGGTTCAATTGTGCATCCTCTACATACTTATCAACAAATTTATTTTTTTCATAAGTGGTCATGTTCCCGTAAGCGCTATTTCCTGAAACATAATAGGCCTGCAGGTTACTCAATGCATTGGTGATATCGATAACCTCGTTTTCGTCCAAACGCAGGTCGTTCCGTTCTATCTCTTCAAAGATCGGCTGCAGGGCAATTGCCACTTGTGACTCATCCACGAAACAATTGAAATCGCTCGGCACATTACTGGTCAACCCGCCAAAGTAAGAGAACGGATTGGAGCCCATTGTGACCTGTTTGTAATCGGCGCCGGTAAGACGGTTCATGTTGTCGTAATAATAATCGTAACGGTTAACGTTCAGCGGGTTGGTACCGGATTGGTTTTCCAATTGCTGGTTGCTCCAGGTTTGTGATGTGATGTTCCCGTTCGCATTATAACTTAAACCTATGCGCACAAAATTGCTCATCTGGCTCACCACCTGGTTGCGGATGTTCATTTTCAATACGTGGTAATCCACAAATCCACCGGAACCGTTCGAACCAACTCCCACCATCATCAGGTTGCCCAACGCATCGTAATAATTTTGCGAATGTTGCTTGGTAATGCTGTTGTGGGTTGTTTTTGTTTTTTTCGGGCGACCAAGGTTGTCCAGTTCCGTTTCCCAGGTAAAGTTGTAAGCACTGTTGGCGCCGTTCACGTATTTTGTTCGCAGCGGAATGCGGTATTCGTTGTACTCCACGCTAACATGATGTTGACCGCTAAGACCGTCATACTGATACGTGGTTTTCGCCGGTTGTCCGTCAGCCATTGGAATGGTTGAAACAATATCAGTTTTACCTGCTGTGTACAAATAGTTGCTTGTATTCAGCGTATGTTCGCTGTAGGTATATTGGATCAGCGCCGCATTTCCTTTGTATTCCGAGCGCGGACCGTCGTAAACAGCAGCTGTGTGTACTTGTACAAAAGCCACATTGGAAGCAGGGAAAGACTGATTGTTGATGTAAGTATAATTGTTAAAGTATTGTGTGGTCGGGAACGGGTTGGAACCGTTTTGCGCCACAGGAGAAGTGGTCAATACACCGGTTTCGGTAACTCTTCCCCATTTGTCGTATTTCATGAATTTGAACTGGTCACAACCATTATCATCGTTCTGAATGGCTTCCAAATCGCGGGCATTGCGCACAAAACGCACTTGTCCGTATTTATCGTATCGCATTTCAGAAGTTCCTTTATCCGGGCTGATGGTTTTTATCACCAATCCCAAACTGTTGTAGATGTACTGTGTGCGTTTACCGTCAGGATCAACGGTTGAGATAATTCTTCCGGCACCATCGTATTCGAACCATGTTTTTGCTGTTGCATATCCGGTGGTCAACAAAGAAATGGAACCATTGGAATTCTGCGTATGGTTATAACCGATCTCATGTTCTTCCATCACTACACGGCCAAGGTTGTCAAGGTAAGATCTCACTTTCTTGCCCATAGGGTCGGTTTTTTCGTGCACTATCAAGGTTCCGATAGCATACACCCTTCCACCGATAGCACTTGGTGCGGTTATCGCACCACTCGTTACATAATCCGTTTGAGAAGCGGTAATTGCCGTTTCCGTATTCAATCGCGGAGAAGTTGCGGTAGCCAGTTTTTCCATCGGAGTAGCTTCGTAAGTCACTGATGAATACGGATAATTGGAATTGTAGAACGTGGTGATTCGCGTTTGGTAACCCGCATCGTATTCCTGCGACAATCCTGCTCCGGTGAGGACATAAGGTTTCCATGATTGGATCACCCTTCCGCGGTTATCGTATACATTGGTTTCCGAAACCATTCGCGTTCCGCGTACCACATCCGAAAGCATGGCTTGTTTTGTTTTCCCGAAACCATCCATGAAGTAGCGGGTGTCGCTATAATTACCTGTAGAAGTCCAGGCACGCTCCGTAACGTAATTCTGTGAACTTGTCCAGTTCGGCTGATCAAAGTAGGAAGCTTCAGAAACTACTTTTCGGTAGGCATTACGCGCGTTCAATACCCGGCCTTTGGCATCATAAACACTTTGAACGAAAACGTCGTTGTTGTCTGTACTGAAAGTAGTGTTGCCGCGTTGGTCAACCACAGAATAGCTGTATTTTGCTCCGTTCGGGTATACGAGAATGTCGTCAACATGCAGAGATTTGTGATTGAAAACAGAGGTGTTCAATTGCTGCACTTCATTGACCACGTACACATCCAGCCATTTCTGGGCACCTTTCTCAATGTCGAGATTAACGGTGTATTGTTTCCAGGCAGCATCAAGCGTATTCGGGTAGAATACTTTTTGCTGAAGCAATTGCGTACGGTCGGCATTCCAGATATCACAAACAATTTTCACTCCCGTACCCGAAGCGGAGGTTGTACCACGTCTGTACAATTGGTCTGCTTCCGTATCCAAACTTGTTCCCGTATAAGAAGGGTTGGTCGGCATGATAGGTGGAATATCCGGATCATAACGCAGCCAGACACTGGCTTCATAGCTGTAATAACACTCCGGGGAAATGAATTGGTTAGATGCACAACTTCCGGGTACGCTTACAGCATCCAGCTTCACCGGACGAACCGGTGTTTTCTTCGCCACTTCACCGGTTTGACGGATCGTCGGCAATTTGTAGCTGTATTTTCCTGTTCGTGCATAAGCGCTTGACAAACGGTAGTTTTTCAACCATTTTTTAAGAACAATATTCGTGAACGATGGTATGTCAGGTTCTGAGGTATCTGGTTCATAAGTTGGAGGAACGACAGACTGAAATGCTCCCGGAGACGTCAGACAAACTATAAAAGGTTTCGCATCTGTTTGGATTATCGGATATAAGACGGTTTCTGGTAAAATAGATTCAACTTCAGCATTAAACGAATAGCTTGAACCCAAATAATCGTATGTGAATTCCACTTGATCACCAACAACCAATTGGGTGGCATTATCAACTGTTATAATATGGTTCCAATACACTGCAGGTGTATCCAAAGCGAAAGTGCTGTTATGTGCACAAATGTTGAGTTGATTTGAACCTGTCAAAACAACCGAGTCTGTGGGATAACTTTGCTCATTGGTAAACCAGTCTTCATTTAGATACGATCCCGAATTCCATTCACTTATATGTCTTCTCTTTGAAATGTCCTCGAAACCGGTATAAGTAGCATCGAATTTTGCATCAACAGCAGAGAATTGTGCTTTAGGAAGCACGTTGTTATTCCCCATTACCACTTTGGAATACACCTGGTTGTGCCTTGCAGAAACCGGAGTGCCGTATTTATTGTACTCATAAACATCACTTTCCGCCATACGCCAGAAACTGCTGGAAGTACTGAACGGTTGCAACGTAAATGCTCCGGTTGCCGGATCAACCGCTGTTGTTTCGAATACGTACGTATCCAAAGGTTTTGGTGTTGAAAGCGAGAAATCATAAGTGATCACACTTGCGCTTAGTGCATTCGCATTGGCAACAGATCCCAAATAGCTGGTAGTACTGTAATGTGCATTGAAGATATTCAGCGTAGCAAACTGCGAAGTTGGTCCGTATTCCTCAATGGCGTACTTATGGCGGGTAATATAAGTATTTGGCTCATTCTGTGTCCATGTCTTCTCGTCGCGCAACATGTAGTTGAGTCCCTGATCATACACGTATTCCGTGTACGATATTAACCCCTTGTAATTGGTTGTTTTTTTCGTGGTCAGAAGTTTGAAGCTCCCCCAACGTTCGTAGGAATAAGCATAGTTCACATCCCCGGAAGACGGCAATGTCATTAAAAAACTCACTACGGTTTGGTAGAACACATTGTCAAAAAAACCATCGTAGTCATAAACCCTTAGATCACTCGTCGGAATTTGTTTTTTCGGACTCCAAACCTCATAATCATTATCCCATAATGTAACTCTGTTCGGAGCGTTCAAAATTTCGCCTGTATAATCTACATTCAATGATTTAATATTGGTATTAATGAATTGGTATTCATAGGAAGTGGATTGGAATGGTGTGGTTGTTCCGGCGGCATAAGCTCCATCAGACAACACTACAATCGGTTTTCGTTTAATATTATCTCCGGCAAGTGTGTAGGATCCTTGCCATGAAGCACTTGGTAAACGATAACAGAACAGATCATATTTCGGATAGTCAATGCCTCCACCGTCAGAAGAACCATAGTTAACTTTTGAATAGGAATTGTCGGCATTCAAAGTTTTAATAGAACTATAGAAGAATGTGCTTGAGTAATCATCCAGCGAAATTCCAGTGTGTGCCAGATCACTCATCTTCGCAGCGAAATCATAAGACCACGAGGGGTTTGGATTCATAACGTCACTGGAATACTTTTCCAATTCTATACTATGTACAAAATTCTGGCGGGTAATAAACTTGTTGAAAGCAGCGTAAACACTTTGTATGTATTCAGACGGTAAAGCGGTCAATTGGCCATTCTCGTATTGGTACTGGACAACAACAGGAGTATTGATACGGTCATTAATCGTTTTCTTTTTCAATCGAATCCCGTAATTCTCTGAAAGCGAAATTTCCAATGCCGCAGTCAATTTCTTAACCGGAAGATTCGGAGAAGACGCAGCGTATTCACTGGCGAATTTCACATTATAAGCATCCTGTATAGCGGAACGTGTCTGTGCAACATAATTGTATTGTGAAACAATTGGAATGGTGTTCTCCTTAATTGACCATGAAGAAGACGCTGTAAAACTTCCCGGTTCATATTCAAATGTTACTTGTCCACCCGTAGGGTAGGTTATTTTTGTTAATGACCATGCCTGGGACGATTGCGTACTTCCACTTCCGTATAAATATCCGTATACATCTTTAACTGGACCAAGAGGATGAGATAAAGGCGAGCCTGTTAAACCGTAAATCATCAGCGTTTCATGATCCGCTGCGTATTCCTCCTTTTGTGCAGTAGACGCAGCAAATTTATATTCCACCTCGCTGTAAGGAATATCTATCAGGAAATCATATGGAGAAACTGTATTGGTGTAATTGGTATACGAAGTACCGTTACTGTTCAACCTTTTCTCTATGTAACTGACAGGGGTTGCAGCTTTGTCAAATGGAATAGGCTGAACAGAAGATGAACTCCCTTGCCTTACCGAAGGAAAGAAATAGGCCCTGGCGATTTCCCTTTTATGAATCTCATCAAAATTGGGGTTATAGGCGTATTCAAAACTGTAGGAATTTTTCTCAGTTGAGTTGATGTTACTGCCATAAAAATCAACACTCAACAGGGTTGTCTTACCTCTTTTATTTGTACTGCTATTGTAGTTCTCCGCATTAAAAGAACTATAGGTTGGGCTACCGATCGGATGGCCGTTTACAATTTTTTCAGCTTTATCATTGTTACGGATCAGGTAAGAAGAAACCGCCAATTCCTGTGCGCTTCCTTTTGCGGCATAATTTAAGACGATCGTTCCGATCTTTGCCTTTTCATTCGGGTAAATGTTCTGGTTGATCAACTTACTGAAAACAGAAATGGTATCGTACTTCATGGTTTCAACCGGGTAGGTGACATCAAAATCGGTGATCGCACCTGTAGTACCATGTTTTTTATCTTCATAGTAATAACTGTTCCCTATCCGGTTTGCCGGCTTGGTATAGTAATCATGCTCTACATCAAAACGCTCAGAAATCGCAAATTTGATTTCCTGAACCGGGGTAACAATCTTCGTAAGATAAGCCACCTCTCTCATCAGCGAAGAAGCCTGATCTGTTTGTGAGAAGCCCGACCATGTTCTGTGTTTAGGCACTTCCTGTGATAGTCGTGCTGAGTTTCCATTGGTCAAAGCAGTTTGTTCCGTTTTTGTCGGTTCGGTATATTCAAAACGGATCCAGTCTCCGGCATCACCATCGTCGGCGAAACCGTTGTTGTTGGAATCTACATAATCTACAGATCTGATTTCTGTCAATAACCATTCAGCGATGTAATCTACTTTCCAGAAACTTCCGTTAGCGCCACCAACTCCTGCATCCTTACACGACCAATAAGGATCATCGTTGAAAACAAATTTCTGACCTCTTAATGCACGACCAAAAACGTAAACCGTTCCGTTTGCATCAGTAATCGTAAAACTTTCAAAATCTTCATAACGGACAACCCTTTCATCTCCTTGAGGATTAAAATAAAAATCCAGGTCTAAACCGGCAACTTTCGCATACCCATTTTTCACATAAGGGTAAACACCAATTGCAGCGGCATACCCTGAAGCAAGACTACCAGCTTCGAGATTTATATTCGCTTCATTGATTCTCGAAAATTCCTGGCTTATGGTATATGTTTTTACCGTATGATTTACCTTCAAATTATCTATTCCCGACAATTGCCACTGATGAGCAGAGTTCACTGGAGCTCCATTCCAGAAAGAATTGGATAAATGCCCGGGAATACTGATATGGTAGTTGTCACTCAACGGGATTCGATTGGTTCCCTCGGTTACAATAGCGTCATACCCCAGGTATTGTTTATGAAGATCGGGGTTAACCTCCGTTCCATTAGGTGTATCAAACCATCCTTGATTCCCCAGCCCGTTCCATGAAAGCATTTCTGCTTCATTGGCTGTGGAAGAATAATCCGGTTCATAAGCTCCATAATCACGTACAATACTTCCAATAGGAAGTACCCAGCCCAAACCGACGGGACCACTGGTTTGATCTACTTTAATTCCCGCTGCGTATTGCAATTGCAACGGAAACTGCAATGACCTTGAAGAAACGGTAACCAAGGGCACGGAAGTGGTCATTTGTCCGGATTGACCAACAGAAGATTTATCCGTTCCGGCATCCTTCAATAATTGTTTGGAAGAGGTATTGATCCCATCCAGTTTTTCGGTGAAACCCTTTTCCGGAGCCTGTGACCAACCAATAGAGGTGGAAGAAGAAAGCAATACAATAGCTGAAAGCTTTAACAGATTTGATTTAGGCAATTTCATGAATATTAGTTTGAATTTTTCGACTCAGATGAATTGTACTTGTTTATATTTTTTGCAAAACTAGTAATTTTTCAATTACTGTGTAATGCTTAACACTATCTGCTTGATACCTCCTAAAAGCTAAGGTTGGAATACATTTTCAATTCCCTCCCCCCTTACTCGGAATACTCTCCTCTTCCAAAGCCGGACGTTCATATCTCCCGAAGGAATAAGCTACTTTGAACCAAACGGAACGTGTATCTGCTTTTGAATAGGTATCCATCGTAAGTGGCAGGTAACTTGTTCGACTGTACGTTGCGTTGGTATTTAGTAAGTCCTGAACAGTTAGGGAAACACGCCATTTGTCGTCTTTGAACTTGCGGCTAAGCACTAATTCCAAATCATGGATTCCTTTGGTGGTTTCGTTGAGTAAATACATTCCTTTTGCCGTGTAATTGTATTCCACGTTCAAACGCATTTTTAGCGGAAGCATGAACTGGGAATAGAAACCGAAGGTCCACCACGGATTGTTGCCGTTGGTGTAGTTATATCCCGGAATAGTTGTTTTGTTCCTGTCTGCATAAATGTACATGAACGAAATGGCGTCAACATCAATGTTCTGGTTGAAGAAATCCAGTCCGCTCTTGAACATGCCAAAAGGAACGGGCAAAGCGAAGAAATAGGAAAGCGTTCCAACATTGTTATACGTTCTGTAAGTCTGGTTAATGGCGAACGAATTGCTGTCGGCAGTAGCTTCACTCAGGTTGATTGAGTTCGACAACGAATAATTCGCACTCACTTCGAGGTAATCGAAAATGGTCAGTTCCGCTCCCATACGGTGACTAAAATTCGGTGAAAGTGCCGAATTACCGGTGCTCGTTGTGAGATTGTCGTAATAACCCGTAAGGTTAGGATCGAATTGCGAAGCTGACGGCATGTTGATCTTCCGGGAATAGTTCGCGGTGAACACAATTGGATCCGCAATTCGGTACAAAGTATGGATCGACGGGAAGAAGTTCAGGTAATCGCGGCGAACGATCGAAGTTCCGTCCAGTTTTCCGTTCAATGCAAAATCTTCCATTCGCAATCCCGCCGTCACAAAGATCTTCTTACCGATTCGCTGTTTCCATTCCGTATAAAACGCAATATTTTGTTCGAGATACCTGAAAGGCAAGGTACTTTCGTAATCAGTGGAAGTTATGGTAAGTTCTGTGGTATCGTTGAAATTGTACTTCCCGGAACTTAAAGCGTCGTAATACGTGTATTTTGCGCCGAGATTCAATTGTGATTTCCACTTCGGGAACGGTAACTCAAAATCCATACGGACAAAGGAATAATTCTGGACCGCATCGTTTTTCTGCAGCGAATACGTTCTTGAACCAAAATCCTGGACCGTCAATCGGTCAGTAATGTAATTGTAGCTGTTAAAGTTCGATGTGATTTCAAATTTCCGTTTCAGGGTATCCAGGAATACGCGGTATTTCACCGTGGCATTTGTTTGCCAGCCTTTACCTTCTCTCAGGTAACTCGTAAGTAACTGCTGGTCTTCGAATTCGTTGGTTGCGGTACCTTCCGCATCGTTATCAAACAAGGCAAAACCGAGGTTAACCTGTAGAAAACTGTTTTTGTTGAAACGATAGGTAAACGAAGGCCTGAAGTAGAAGTTCTGATCATATGTAAATTCCCTTCTCTCCGATTCCAAAGAGGTCAGCGTATCAAAGTAATTGTACTTTCTGCTGAACGTGCTTTTATAATCGCGCTCAAAGTAGCTGTAACCGGTCTGGAACTGCCAGGTATATTTCTTTCCTTTTCCGCTTAACAAAAGCGAAGGTAAAATCTTTGAATTCCGGTTGAAACCCGAGTTGAATGTTGCAGTTCCGGAGATCCATTTGGTCACTCTTCCCAAACTGATTATATCGATAATTGCTCCTGAAGTTGTTGCATCGTACGACGCTCCCGGATTAGAGATCAGCTCAATTTTTTGAACGGATGTAGCCGGTAAACTTTTTAATAAATTGTCCAGGTCCGTTCCACTTATCGTGCTCGGAATTCCTTCAAAATAAACGCTGGCCAATTGTCCGCTCATCGCAAATCCACCGCCTGGAAAGGGCAAAATACCGGGAATTTTCAGGATGGCATCGTAAACAGAGCTCACTTCGAGAACAGGATTTCCTTCCACCGTAACAATGGTTTTATCCGCATCATGAACAATAAATTTCTTGGGAACACCTGTAAAGGTAACTTCTCCCAAATCCGTTGTTTTCGGAGCCAATGAAATGTCTCCAAGTTCAATGATGTATTCTTCTCCAACAGTAAATGTTGTTTCTACCCAATTTCCCTCTGCTGTTTTTACGAGAAGCAAATAGTTTCCATGAATGGGTGGAATTCCTGCTTCGAAAAAGCACAGTGAATCGTTGAAAGACAAAACCGTACTGTCAGAACCGGATTGTTTGATGATCAATAATTTCTGCTGCGTGTCACACTCCCCGGCCTGATTCACAAATCGTGCACGGATAGTTACACCTTGTCCAAAAGCAAATCCGGAAAACAGCAAAAAGGCAAGAAAAGTAAAATGGGCCAGCTTCATAGTCAAAAATACCAAATGCAGAAATACCGAAAAGTTACAGGAAGAGCACTTTTGAAATAAGAGTTGTTTAAACCAAGAAACATCAATAAATCAATAGGCTATTTAAAATCATTAAGAGATTAAGGTTCATTAAGAGTACAATACGGACTTATAAATCCTTAATGGTAAAAAAAACTCTGTGAAGTAAAATGGTGAGAAACGTTGATTATTCCTGAAAACTGCATTTATTCTAACATGAATAGATCGATTTCAACAAACCTTCCTCACACTCAGCTATTTTAAGAAATATTAATTGAAAAGAATAGCAGTAATCCGTTGCGATTTGTGTAATTTTGCACAAACAAATTCAGAACAGAATGTCAGCAACACTAGCAGCATCAGGAATCCAGGATGCACTGAAAACTTTAGGAATTGAGGCCGTAAACAGAGGAGCTTCAACAGGTGGATATTGGTTTAACACCCGCGGAGCACAAATCGATTCTATTTCTCCGGTAGACGGAAAGGTAATTGGTTCGGTGATCTCTGCAACTGAAGCAGAATACGAAGCAGTAATTCTTAAAGCACAGGAAGCTTTCAAAAGCTGGCGAATGGTACCTGCACCGAAAAGAGGTGAAGTGGTTCGTCAATTGGCTGAAAAAATAAGAGAATACAAACAACCGCTTGGAGAATTGGTTTCTTACGAAATGGGAAAATCACTTCAGGAAGGTTTGGGAGAAGTTCAGGAAATGATAGACATCTGTGATTTCGCAGTTGGACTTTCCCGTCAATTATACGGTTTAACAATGCACTCTGAGCGTCCGGGACACAGAATGTATGAGCAGTACCACCCGCTTGGAATTGTAGGAATTATTTCTGCATTCAATTTCCCGGTTGCGGTTTGGAACTGGAACTCTGCATTGGCTTGGATTTGTGGTGACGTTTGTGTTTGGAAACCTTCTGAAAAAACACCTTTGACTGCAATTGCTTGTCAGAAGTTGACACAAGAAGTTTTCGAAGCGAACAATGTTCCTGAAGGAGTTTCAAGTTTGTTGATCGGTGGTGCTGATTTGGGAATTTTGATGTCGAATGACAACCGTGTTCCTTTGGTTTCTGCAACAGGATCTACTCGTATGGGTAAATTGGTTGGTGAAGCAGTTGGGAAACGTTTGGGTCGCCATTTATTGGAATTAGGTGGAAACAACGCGGTAATTATTACTGAAAGTGCCGATTTGAAAATTGTAGTTCCGGGAGCTGTATTCGGTGCTGTAGGTACGGCGGGACAACGTTGTACATCAACACGTCGTTTGATCATTCATGAATCTGTTTACGATAAAGTACGTGATGCGTTGGTAAATGCTTACGGGCAATTGCGTATCGGAGATCCATTGGATCAAAACAATCACGTTGGGCCGCTAATCGATAAAGATGCAGTTGCAGCTTACGAAAACGCATTGAAGCAAGTGGTTGCCGAAGGCGGAAAGATCATCGTTGAAGGTGGCGTTCTTACAGGAGAAGGTTACGAAAGCGGATGTTACGTGAAACCGGCAATTGCTGAGGCACAAAATCATTTCAAGATCGTTCAGCATGAAACATTTGCTCCGGTATTGTACTTAATGAAATATTCAGGAGGTGTTGAAAACGCTATCGCATTGCAAAACGGTGTTCCGCAAGGATTGTCTTCAGCAATTATGACGAACAACATCCGTGAGGCAGAAGCATTCTTGTCACAAGCCGGTTCGGATTGTGGTATCGCAAACGTGAACATCGGAACTTCAGGAGCTGAGATCGGTGGTGCTTTCGGTGGTGAAAAAGAAACAGGTGGCGGACGTGAGTCAGGATCCGATTCATGGAAAATTTACATGCGTCGTCAGACAAATACAATCAACTACACAGATTCATTGCCATTGGCTCAGGGAATCAAGTTTGATTTGTAGGAAATAATATTAATTCTTCTTAGAAGTCCCGGTCACTGAGCGTAGTCGAAGTGGACCGGGATTTTTTATTTAATTTCAGCACCATGGATCACTACAAGGAAACAGCAGCAACCTGGAATAAACTGGCGAATCTCTACGAGGAACGGTTCATGGATTTGACTATCTATAACGAAAGTTATGATTGTGTTTGCAAAACGCTTTCCAAAGAACAAACTGCTGTTTTGGAAGTTGGCTGTGGTCCGGGAATGATTGCAAAATACCTCCTTGAAAAACGTCCTGATCTACAACTATTGGGAACCGACCTTGCACCAAATATGATAGCTGTTGCGCGCAAAAATGTTCCTGAAGCGCAATTCGAAATACTGGACAGCAAAGAAATCTGTTCCCTAAACCAAAATTTCGATGCAATTATTTCAGGATTCTGTATTCCGTATTTGAATTCAGAAGATACAAAACGGTTTATCTCCGATGCGGGCAAGATTATCAATCAAAATGGATTACTTTATCTCAGTTTTATGTCCGGAACTGAAGAACAAAGTGGTTACCAAACCGGCAGTTCGGGTGACAGGGTCTATTTCTATTATCACCCTGAAGAAAATATTCTCCGACAGCTGGAAAACTCAGGATTCGAAGTGTTGAAGCGTTTTCTTATTCCGTTTGAGAGAGCTAACGGAATGAAGGAGGAACATTTGGTATTGATCGCCTCAAAACAATAAACTCCCTTTATTACTATGAAATGTTTTATAGTTTTCTTCCTGTTCCTGTCATCCGCTCAATTCGTGAGCGCCCAAAACGCAAAAAAGTTGAATATCGAACTTCGTTCACAATTGAACGCTGCCAGAGCAGAATTGGATTCGATCAACCGGGTTATTTCCTTCAGAAAAACGGGGCTGCACGACTCCTGGCTTAAACTCAAAAAGAATGAATTTGACCTGATCACTGCTTGGGGTCAGCAGGAAAGGTTATTGAAAAGTAATATTAGCTTTCTCTATAAAGTACTTACAAACCTGGGTGATAACCCGCAACAACGGGTGGATATCACCAAAATCGAAGAAACCGAAATTCCCTTACTCGAATTTGATATACTTTATCGTTCTTATTCTTACATGTTTCCACCAAAACTAAACCTGACACCAACATGGGTTCGGGACACGTTATTACTCGACAAGTATAAAGTAAAGGAAGAAAACGAGCAGATCCATCAAATGCTCAAGCAATATGCCGATGCAAAAGATCTCAATCTTCAGTCAATTGCAACACTAACGCAATACGGGAAAGATATGAGCGAATGTCAGATAAAGTTTGAAGTAATTTATAAGCAAAGCATAATGGCTTATGACGCTTTATGGAATGCCAACTCTATTTTGATGGATCGTTATTCAAAATTGAATAAGGAATATTTAGCTAAAGGTCCTAAAGCGTTTCCTCCCGTGTACAAAAAAGAATTTGAAATGGCCGAAATGGCGGAATACCCCAAACTAATTGTTCGGGTTGGAAACTAACCCTTTAAGCCTGAAACTCCGGGAAAAACCAGGACGTTTTTTTGCGAACGCATAAAGAAGAACATTTGGTGTTGATCGCCTCAAAACAATAAACTACCTTTATTACTATGAAACGATTGTTAGCTTTCTGCCTCCTGTTATCCGTTCATTTCTCGAACGCCCAAACCGATGTGTTTACATGGGAAGAAGGAATGACAAAGTACAGCGGAACTTTTGATACCAAGATTCATAGCAAGGAAAACCTAGGCCGGATCTATGAATACCTCGTTCAAAGCCCTACAAACATTTTTGAGGTAGCCACGGTCTGGACGATCAACCAAATGGACAGCACTTTTCTTCATCCGCTCGATTCCGTATTCCAGCTAAACAAGTCCATGTTGAATTCCATTGTTTTACCCGAAGGCGCTTTCTGGAAAGAATTGAAAGCAAAAAGAATGACGGAGCTGGAACAGTTTTACTTCGCAAAACGTTTGGAAATATTGAGTTATACCAATCCGGCAATCCTGGATAATGAGAAGTATTCCTACTGCAGCACATATGCCCGGACACTTAACGGAACTGAAGAAGAACTTCTTGAAACATGGAAAACACTTCACGAAGAACAAAAAAAGAAGAACAGTTCTCCTGAAACACTTGAGGCACGGTATTTGTCAGAACTGAGCTCCGAAAACAATCTGCTTTATGCAAAGCTGAACGTCACAATTTATGGATGGTGGAACTGTGTTAACGAACAACTTCCTTACGTACATGATTCGAACGGTCACATTATGAAAGAGTTCAAAAAGCTCTTCCTGCAAACAGAAGCACATTTTTTCGAGGATTGACTTCGATCCGCCCGCACATGCGGGAAGATAAACATTAATTAAAACACACTTATGAAACTACTTACTCTACTTGTTTTCTCCCTTTTGGGAACTGCCGCTTTCAGCCAAAAAGTTTTCTCTGTTCAATACGAATCACAAGCCGATGTGAAAGTCTTTGTTGTGGATTACGAATCTCAGGCTGACCTGCTGGTCTACAAAGTGAAATACGAAAGCCAGGCCGGTGATAATGATGGAAAATGGTTTTTCACCGACTACGAAAGTCAGGCTAAAAAGACGATCTATTTTGTGGAATATGAGAGCCAGGCAGATCTAAAGGTTTATTTCGTTGAGTACGAATCACAAGCGGGCTGGAAGAATTCCGGGAAGAAGCAGTTGTTGTATTAAAAGGTAACTTCAACTCCGCTACGCTTGTGCTGAACTTGTGCCACCGCTAACGGAAACATTTAAACCATTAGGATTTTTCCTTGATTAATTGTCAGTCTAAGGCTCACTGAACTAAAAACAAAATCAAACGATCAAATGTCTTTTAGACTCGAAACAGAACGACTTTACCTTCGGGAAATTACTCCTGATGACGCCCAATTCGCGTATGAACTGAATTTGGACGAGGACGTTATTCGCTATACCGGTGATGGGGCCTTCGAAAGTATTGAAGAGGCAAAAGGATTTCTCGAAAAATATGACCATTACAAAAAGTACGGTTTTGGCCGCTGGGCGGTAGTCCGAAAGTCGGATAATGAACTCCTGGGTTGGTGCGGATTGAAATATTCTGAAGATCTGGATGAACACGATATCGGTTTCCGCTTCTTTAAAAAACACTGGAATTCGGGTTATGCAACTGAAAGTGCAATTGCCTGCCTGAAAACCGGGTTTGAACAATTCGGAATGAAAACCATCGTTGGACGAGCCAGGTCTGAGAATCTTGCATCTATTCGCGTTCTTGAAAAATTGGGATTAACCTATTCCAAATCTTACGAAGAAGATGGAGAAGCCTGGGTTGTTTACGATATAGATCATGTTTAAGCTTCGGCCTGTTCTCGACCTGATGCTGGAATTCTATGAACATCCACGTAACCAGGAACGCTTCGATCTCTACTTAAAAATGTTGCAAGGCAATTCAAAAGGTGACATGGAACTTCCGATTGGCGGCTACAATCCGATGGCGAAAGAACATATCAATGAAAAGCTCAGAGAGTTAAAAAAACTTGATGCGGAAAGAATCATCGCAGAATCATTAACCGTCATTTCCTGTGAGAAAAACTTCGAAGTGGTTGTTAATCTGGCTGATGATCTTCTCGGTGGCTGGACCAATCGTTTTACAACCGATTATCAAAGTAAATTCCAGTTGAATCCATTAATTGAGCGTGGTTTCTGCACTCCTTACTTTTGGTCGGGTGAAGGCTATTCCGTTGAACTTATCAGGGAAAGGGCAATCTCACAAGCTTACCGGACAATTTATTTTTCCGAACACGGCAAACCGGAAACACTGGAGCAGCACATGAGCCAGGAAAACTGGGTCAACGAAAAAAGCGGAATCACGAAAATTGAAGATCCGAAAGTCGAATTGCTCTATAATTCCATCAAACACACGAGCAACTATTCTACCATCATTGCATTTTTATATGGCGATGAAGCGGCTGAAAGTTTAGGTTTTAAACCGTTAGGCCATTCCAAAAATCCGCTGTAAGGGCTTAAGATTTTACACCCTACAATCGAATAATCATCAAAAAATTGAAAATTTATTTTGCGCAACCAAAAAGTTGCATATATTTGCAACCATATAGTTGCATTAAATAAGCTGAATTATGAAAAGAGATGTTTTTCAAGCCATTGCCGATCCAACAAGGAGACTGATCCTCACCTTACTGGCAACACAGGCTATGACACCGAATGCCCTGGCCGAGCATTTTGAAACCAGTCGACAAGCCGTTTCAAAGCATATTCAATTATTGGACGAATGCGAACTGTTAACGATTACGAAACAAGGTAGGGAAATTCACTACCGCTTAAAAGTTGACAAAATGAAAGAAATTGATCAATGGCTCCAGCAATTCAGGGCAATTTGGGAAAATCGTTTTGATCAGTTGGATGAAGTATTAGAGAACCTTAAAAAGAAAAAAGATGAAAAGTAGCTTGTTATTGAATTTCACTGCTGATAAAGTGAACAATAAAATTCTTGTTGAGCGTGAATTCAACGCTCCTGTAGATTTGGTTTGGGAATCGTGGACAAATCCAAAGATTCTAGACCTGTGGTGGGCGCCACGTCCGTGGAAAACCGTTACCGTTTCCATGAACTTTACTCCCGGTGGCAGATGGTTGTATTACATGAGCGGGCCGAATGGTGAAAGGCATTATAGTTTTGCAGATTACCAGGAGATAAAACCGCATGTAATGTATACAGGAAAAGACGGCTTTTGTGACGAAAATGGGAAGATTAATGATGAAATGCCTCAAACACAGTGGGAAGTAGCTTTCAGCAACCAGGATGAAACAACGAAAGTGAATGTAACACTAACATTCAAATCGCTGGAAGACCTGGAAGGAATCATTACTATGGGCTTCAAGGAAGGATTCCTGGCAGCGATGGAAAACCTGGACGAATTTATCAATGCACAGTTTCAATTGCGTTTGGATAAAAAGCCCAACAACGAACCGAGAGCTTCTTTCTACGTGAACTTTCCGGGTAATACGGCAGAAGTGATGGAATTCTACCGATCTGTTTTCAAAACCGAATTTGTAAATGGGATCCAACGTTTCGAAGATGTTCCTGCAAGTACTGCTGATGCACCTCCGATTCCTGAGGAAATCAAGAAAATGGTATTGCACTGTGAACTTCCGTTACTTGGAAACCAGGTTCTAATGGCAACAGATGCACCAAAAGAAATGGGATTTGACCTAAAGTCTGGTAACAATATGCATATTAACCTTGAACCAAATTCAAGAGAAGAAGCAGAACGTTTATTCAATTCTCTTTCTGCAGGCGGTGAAATTACGATGCCGTTACAAGATATGTTTTTCGGTGCTTACTATGGTAGTTTCACTGACAAATACGGTATCAATTGGATGGTGAATCATCAACCGAAATAGGATTCCGCTCTAGTATTTAGGGAATTATTCTCCCACAGACTCGTAGATTAACTAATCAAAAAATGCGACCGGTAGGCGAATTAAAAATCTGTGCATCTGTGGGAAGAAAAAAGAAAAGCCCTGAAGCGATGAGTATCATCTGCTTCAGGGCTTTATAATTATAAGCGAGATCATTATTTGATCATAATCACTTTTTTGATCCCTGACTCGTTTCCACGTGTCAATTGAACGATAAGCATTCCGCTTGCATTTGAAGTTGCAACAGTTGCAATTCCGTTTGCTACAGATGAAGTTCCAACGATTTGTCCGTTTGCGTTGTAAACAACAACCTCTCCCGATTCAACTCCTGTAACAACGATCTCATTGCTGTTTGTCGTCACATTCCAAAGATCACCGTCAAGCTCATTCAGGCTTGTGTTATCAACATCGTGCACCACGATCTCATCAATGTAGAAATTCGCTGTTGTAGCAGCAGGATCTTGTCCGAATGCGCCTGCAACGAAAGAGAAAGTTGTCGGATCTACTCCGTCAAACGCCGGATCATAAGTGATCACAAGATTCTGAGCTGTGTAACTGGAGAGATCCAGGTCATAATTTGCTAATCCCTCGCCAATCGTATCAGATCCGTTAATCATGAATACCTGGATAATCCCAATAGCATCTCCGGCAACTTCCATTTTCACCTGGTAGTCTATAGATTCAATTCGAGTTGTGTACGGAATTCCGTCAGGAGTCAAGTCTCCGTTTCCATCGGTTCCTAAACCAAAAACAGAAACTACAACCGGTACCTGAAGCGAATTCATGTCTAGGGGGTTCAATCTAGCACCTGATCCGCTTGCACCTGTAGTTTCATTTACTGGAGGTTCTTCTCCCGGAACCAGCATTTCATATCCGTCTAAAGTGCTAGTCCAACCCGTAGCGGTAGTTGAATTGGTCCAGGTGTCCAGGTTCAGGTTTTGTGCATTCACACCACTAACAAGCAGGGTGCTTAAAACAAGTAGTCGCATTTTTTTCATAGTGTTACTTTTTTTTCGATTAAGTCGCCAAAATAATCAAATTCTATTTTAATGAAACATCAAGTGGCACCAAAATCTATGCATGAATAATTTATGGCTATGATTATGAAAAAATGAACAAGTTGGAAAAGTGCATTCGAAATGTATTTCCAACGAGGTCTTCTCATCTATCTGATCCTTTGCTTTTTCGGGCAGCGACTACTTCTTTCCCGCAGCCAGCTTAAACCCGATTCTATAATAGAACAAAGGCAGGAAGCCCAACTGTGTTTTCTCCGCAATCGGCTCTGCACTTGGATTGGCAAGGTTTGGAGCATAAGCCAAACTCAGTACGTTTCTTGTGTTCAGCAAGTTCACCAGGTCAAGACCAATCTCATGTGTCACTTTATCTGCGTTCAATTTCCAGCTCAGTTTCAAATCGGCACGGAAATAATCTTTGAACTGACGCTCGTTGAACAGTGAATCCGAATAAATAATCTCGTTCTGTTGGTTAGTTGCAGCCAAATCAACATACCCGTAACGTTTTCCTCCCGCAACTGTGATTTTACCTCCTATTCCAATAGTTTGCTTGTCATTCAGTTTAAACTCTTTACCGAAAAGGAAATTGGAAGTGTACATTCCGTTATACGATGTATTTCTTTCAATACCGTCACTTCCTTTGTACTTACTATCGTAAATAGAGGTGGTGAAGAGCATATAGAAACTTTTATCAAAGAATTTCTGGATCGTCAATTCGATTCCGTAATTCATTCCTGTTCCGTCGTTCTTCAATGTATCCGGGAAGAAACGTGCAAAACCGCTTCCCTGGTTGATCATTGAGAAAGAAGAGGGTTGAACGGTAACCGGAATTTCGTATAGGTATTGGTAATAAACTTCACTTCTGATCACAAATCCTTTTTTGAAATTCTTCTCAATACCAAGAGCACTATGGGCAGCTTTTGAGAAGCCCATGTTCTTGTTGTGAAGGTTCTGCGTATTCTGCAAATGATAACTATAAGTGTAATAAGGCTGAACCTGGCTGTGAAGTCCCGCACCTCCGAAGAAAGACCATTCCTTTGTGGAATTGTACTTGAACCCCACACGAGGTTCAACAACACTCAAACTATTTGAAAGCGTAAAGTACTGGCTGTGCAATCCGGCAGTTAACTGAAATTGATCGTTCACCTTATATTTCCACTGAACGAAAGGCTGTAGCAAAACGGCATTTCCTTTATAATTCCAGCGGTTGATGAAATACGAATGACTAACGTCCAAAACGGAATCCTGCATATTGAAGAATAACAGGTCGGAGTTCAAACCAAAGCGTAAGATGTGTTGCTTCGAAATTTTGTGGTTAAATGTCGTTGAAAAGGAACCTTTCGCGGTATTGAAGGCATAGCCCATTAATTGGTAAATACTATCGACACGAATTCTCACCTGCTGCTGACCGTTTACATCCGTAGTATCTAAAGAACGGATCAGGTAGTCGTGTTTTGAATGCTGGTTTTCAAATGAACCGGCCAATGTTGCGGTAAACAACGTTTTTTCGCTCAACGATTTTTTATACGTCAAACCTGTTGTTGCCATTGCCGTTCCGAAGTACTGGTCGCGGTCTCCTTCACCATAGAACTCCGTACTGAATTCCGTTTGGTCCGAGATTTTGATCGCAATATTGCTTTTACCTCCCAGTCCCCAGAAAGACAAATATGCCTTATTCTTTAACGGGAAGTTGAATTTGAATGCGCCATCTCCATAGGCAGGAACGGCATCCGTACCAATTTTGATACCCATGAACTGGAATAAGCTCAGGGTGGAATATCGTCCCATAACCAAATAACTGCTTCCCGTTTTACGTGAAAGCGGGCCTTCGGTCAGAAATTCCGTTCCAAGGAATCCGAACTGTCCGGTAAACTCATGACGCTCATTATTCCCGTTTCGCAATTTTAAATCAAAAATTCCCGAAAGTGAGTTCCCGTATTCGGCAGGGAAAGCCGACATAAAGAAATCAGAATTCGCTAAACTCTTGTTGTTAATGATGGAAACCGGTCCTCCGGAAGAACCCGAAATTGAAAAATGTGATGGATTTGGAATGTCAACACCCTCTACTTTGTAGACGATTCCCAAAGGGGAATTTCCGCGAACTACAATATCGTTACGTGAATCATCAGCACCCTGAACGCCGGCAAAATTGCTGGCCATACGAGCAGGGTCACCTCGCGAACCTGCAAATCGTTCTGTTTCCGCCACTGAAAATTGCTGTGCAGAAACAGTCGCCATTTCGTTTTTGACTTCGCCTTCTTTTACCCCTACAATTTCCACTTCGCCAATCTCACGTACTTTTTCCGCAAGTTTCACATCATAAATCGCCTGGTTTCCTGAATTTACCGTAACACTTATTGTTTGGGGTTCAAACCCGGAATAAGCAATCTGCATATCGTGCTTTCCAACAGGAACATTATCTATCCTGTATTCACCGTTGATATCGGAAACAGCGCCAAAGACTTTCTCCCCAACAATGATTTTTACGGTTGCTCCGGGAATTTCATATTCCGTTTCATTTTCACGGATAATTCCGCGGACCGTTTGTGTGGGTTGGGCCCAAAACTGTACATAAATGCACAAGCTGGCAAGCAAGCAGATTAATTTCATAGGGTAAAGTTAACCGATTATTGAACCGACTTCAGGTATTCCTCTTTCGTCCAATCCTTGAAATAAACTTCCCTCAGATCAAGGAAATTCATAGGATTGATCTTCAGGTTCCGAACACGGGAATAACACAATTGAAAATCGTTGGCGTACCAAAGAATGATTACTGGCGGATCTTTCAGCATTTCTTTTTCCGCTTCCGCAAACAATTTGTACTGTTCTCTCTGCGAATTCGCATGACGTGCCATTTCAAAATACTTGTCAAAAACAGGATTTTTGTATCGCGATTGGTTCAACTGTGAAGCATCGGCAGGATTTGTTGGCAGGTAACCGCTGTAAAAATTGCTCAAAAATGTTTCCGGACTGGAGAAATCGGCAATCCAGGCAGAGCGGAACATATCGCCGCGCGCATAATCAGCATCTTCATCTTTTTGCTCAAAGGATGATGCATCAATATTTACGTTAATTCCAAGCACCTGACGAATTTGGGCAGACACTTCTTCAGCCACTGCTCCATTTACATCACCTATGTTTATACGAAGATTTACCGAACCGAAACCTTCACCATTCGGATAACCTGCTTCTGCAAGCAACTTTTTGGCAAGCTCAGGATTAAAGGAATATCCTTCTTCCTTAACTCCTTTAAAGTCATAGCCTTTGAAAGCCGTTCCAATCGGGGGAACGATACCATAAATTCCGTTCTCATGATATTGTCCGCGCAAAATATCCTGCGTGATCCTTTCCCGGTCAATTGCATAATTAAATGCCTTTCTGACTCTTGGATCCTTGAACCTGTCTTCCGTCATATTGAAGAAGTAGTAATTCGTTGTGAGCAACGGATTATTGTAAAGTACCATCAACGGGGGCTCAGAATTAAAATCCTTAATTCTTCCTTCCAGCATTTCGGTTATTCTTGATGTAGGAAGCGATCCCAAAAACTGGGTTTCGCCGCGTTCAAATCGGTCAAGTTGCTCCAATTTTCTTGGTTCAACGACAAAAATAACGCTGTCGAGGTAAGGCAATGCATTCCCCTTTTTGTCTGTTAAATAGTAGTCTTCATTTTTGGTAAGAATAATTTCCTTTTGCTCACCTTCTTTAATTTCCGCGAATTTGAAAGGACCTGTTCCTATGCAATCTTCAGAAAAACCGTTTTTATTTATTGTTTTGGAGACAATAGCCGCGTTTACCTGCGCCAATTTGTTTATGTAATTCGGATCTGCCTTTTCAAGCGTAATTTCAAAAACATTTCCCTTTACTTTGAATCCCGAAACCGATTTGCTCTTTCCCTCATAATATGCCCGGGCGCCTTGAACCTGGTTGCCGAAAAGCGTGACATACGCTCCGCTGGCCATTCCCTTATCATTTGGTTTGCATGCCGATTGAAAAGAGAAAAGAACATCTTCGGGAGTCATTAATCGATCCTCATCAGATGAAAAAGATTTGTGCGGGTGGAACATTACATCTTTACGCAGAGTGAAACTATAAATTCTTCCATCCGGTGAAACGGACCATTTTTCTGCCAGACGCGGTTGAACAGAAAGATCTCCCGGGTTGAAGCAAACCAATCCTTCGGCAATCTGTGTTACCACCATCGCCGAATAATTATCAATGATGTCTTTCGGAATATAGGAGGTCGGCTCTTCGTCGAGGCACAATTTAAAACTTCCGCCGGCATGTTCAAACTGCTTTTTATCATCAGAGGAACATGCATAAACACCAAACACAAACAGAGAAATGCAGATTAGTTTTTGGATCATAGTTCTTAGTTGTTGTTAGACAAGTTTAATAAAAATACTTCACTCTGAAAGTCAAGATTTTATATTGCATTTGTAGTATTATTTTGAATCCAGCGCCCAAATATAAGAATCCATTTTCGACGAAAGACAATTTTACTCCGATTGAATAGCTTATAAATACTTCGAAATTAATGCAGTACTGAAAATAAAATACCATATAAAATTTGTTTTTATAGAAAAAGAGAACTATACTTGCCCCTAGTTTTAGTGAGAACTAGACAAATGAAAAGACCAATACAACTATTATTTGCCCTGTTTGTGGCTATTCTGGTGAGTTTCCAGTCATTCGGCGCACTGTCGATTGAAGGAAGTTATCAGGGTAAAAATTTGTACGTACAAAATCCAATGGATGGTGACGGTTTCGGTTTCTGTGCAACAAAAGTTACCGTTAACGGTGATGTGATGCCAGGAGGATGTGCTTCTAGCGCTTTTGAAATCGACTTCTCTTTGTTTAACGTAGAAATTGGAGACCCGGTGTTTATCGTTATTGAACACAATGACGGATGTAAACCGAAAATCCTTAACCCTGAAGTACTGCTTCCGAAGTCTACTTTTAAAGTGACGGATATGAAGTGCAGCTCTGCCGGGAAATTAACATGGTCCACAACTGACGAGCAAGGAAAACTTCCGTTCATTATTGAACAATACCGCTGGAACAAATGGGTTCAGGTAGGTGAAGTTCAGGGAAAAGGAACGCCGGGAACCAACTCTTATGAATTCCAGGTTGTACCTCATTCAGGAGAAAACACGATCCGTGTTGTTCAAATTGACCACAGCGGTGCGCCGAGAACTTCAAAAACAGTTAAATTCAATTCAACGGTTGCCTCCGTAAGTTTCAGTCCCGTGAAAGTGAAAACGATCATTAACTTTACTTCCAACGGTAAACCGGTTGAAACGCGTTACGAGATTTACGATGCTTACGGAAATATCGTGAAGAAAGGAATTGGAAGCTCTGTTCCATGTGGAAACCTTCAAAAAGGAGCTTACTACATTAACTTCGACAATAAAGAACAGAAGTTCTTCAAAGGATAGAATCTTTAATAAAAATTGAAATCCCTGGTAATCGAGATGCCAGGGATTTTTTTTTGCAAAAACCGGTCACTGAGCGTAGTCGAAGTGCCGGTTTTTTTGTTGGAATAAAGTTTCTCGGTATTATCTTCGCAATTCAAATCACGAATCATGATGAACAAAATTGAGCATATCGGTATTGCTGTTTCTAACCTGGATGAAGCTATCGCAACTTATACGGAACTTCTTGGAACACCTTGTTACAAAAAAGAAGGTGTGGAAAGCGAAGGTGTAATGACAGCTTTTTTCGAGGTAGGCGAATCAAAGATTGAATTACTGGAAGCTACAAACGAAAATAGTCCCATTGCCAAATTCATTGCAAAAAAAGGCGAAGGAATTCATCATATTGCATTCGACGTTACAGACATTAATGCTTCCATGAAAGAACTTTCCGATAAAGGTTTTACACTTTTGAATGAAGTTCCAAAAAATGGGGCTGACAATAAATTAGTGGCCTTCGTTCACCCGAAATCTTCGAACGGGGTTTTGGTGGAATTGTGCCAGGAGAGATCTTAAACACATAGATGCATAGATGGTGCTCTGAAAATTTCGGACATTTAATTTCCCATTCTTAACACGCTCATCAATTAACGACTATGTTCCTATGTTTTTTATCTATGGGACTATGTGGTTCAAAGCATCACGCACATCTCTTCCTCTCTCCAATAAAACCGCCTGTAAACCTACCATTTTCGCGCCCTCAATATGCTGAGGAGAATCATCAATGAACAATGTTCTTTCGGGATCAAGGTTGTTTTCACTAAGAACCTGCTCAAAACACTCCACGTTTGGTTTTCTCGAACCCATGGTGCAAGAGAAATAAGTTTTCTCAAAATAATCTTCAAGATTTCCGTGACCAACAGATTTTGTAAGTGCCGCGCGAACTGCTGTCACATGGAGATCGTTTGTATTGCTCAAAAGAAAGATGCGTTTCGTTTTACCAAATTCCTCGAGCCATTCCATTCTTTCTTTCGGAAAGTCCAGGATCATTGCATTCCACGCATGAACTACCTGGTTGGCATTTCTGCCGCTCGGCAATTTATCGAGCAACCGGTTTACAAAGTGAAACGGACTCACTTTCCCGATCTCAAACTGGTCAAAGAGATTCGTTTGGTTCAATTGCGAATAGATAGAACCGAAATCTTCAATTCCAAGATCAATAAAAGCTTTCTCCGTTAGTGAATAATCCAGGTTCAGGAGAACTCCACCCAAATCGAAGATTACCGCATCCACACTTTTTTCCATGTTACAAAAGTAGTATCTTGTTTCTATGTCAGAACTTCCGGAAAATATAAATGAACTGAATCCTTCAAACCTGCAGTTGATCATTGCATTGAAAGAACAGATCAGCAATGATTTAGCTAAAGTTGGTAATTATTCTTTTGAGGATAACGGCTTTCGGGTAGAAAACTGGGTTTCAAGACTTAGTGATGTGCTCTCGAAAATGAATGATCATGAACTCAATCATTTCCAATATGTGGTTGATCTACCCGAGAATTGGAGCAAGGATATAAGAGCGTCGGATAACCCTATAACCGAACTTGCGAAAGCCATTTTACAAAGAGAATGGCAGAAAGTTTATTTCCGTATTAAGTTCTCATAAGCTCTAAGTTGTTGCGATTTTAACACTCACTACTTTTTTATCGAATTTTCTGTCCTCCGTTCACCCGCAATTCCTATTATTTATCTTAAATTTACGCACCATTTTAGTGCACAAACATGGATAACATATCATATGTGGGAAATGCAGATGTTAATGCAATAGATCATCTGTACAAATCTTACTGTCAAGACCCTGATAGCGTGGATATTGGGTGGAAAAAATTCTTTGAAGGATTTGATTTCGCCCGCGCTAACTACGAAGAAGGCGGGGCAATTCCGGAAAATTTTCAAAAAGAGTTCAAGGTGATCAACTTGATCAACGGTTATCGTTCGCGTGGACATTTGTTCACAAAAACGAATCCTGTTCGTGAAAGAAGAAAATATGAACCAACCCTGGATATCGAGAATTTCGGTTTGGAACAAAGCGACCTCGACATTGTTTTCCAGGCAGGTGAACAAATTGGGATTGGCCCGGCAACTTTGCGTGACATTATCCACGACCTGGAGCAGTGTTATTGCCAGTCCATCGGTATCGAATACATGTTTATGCGTGAGCCGGAGCGTTTGGAATGGTTCAGAAACAGCATAGAAGTAAAGAACCGTCCGAAATTTGACCAGGACCGTAAACAAAAGATCTATTCAAAACTGGTACAGGCGTCCAACTTTGAAGCTTTCCTTGGTAAAAAGTATGTCGGACAAAAACGATTCTCCGTTGAAGGAGGTGAAGCTTTGATCCCTGCTTTGGATGCTTTGGTTGATAAAGGAGCAAGCCTTGGAGTGGAATACTTCGTTATGGGAATGGCTCACCGTGGTCGTTTGAATACCTTAACGAATATCTTCCAAAAACGTCCCCAGGATATTTTCTCCGAGTTTGAAGGAAAAGAATTTGATTACGATGGTGCTTTTGACGGTGACGTAAAATACCACCAGGGATATACCAGTTCGGTAAAAACATCAACCGGGAAAGAAGTAGGATTGACTCTTGCTCCTAACCCTTCTCACCTTGAAGCGGTTGACCCGGTAGTTCAGGGAATTGCCCGTGCTAAACTGGACATTCATTACAAAGACGAAAACAAGGTTTGCCCGGTAATGATTCATGGTGACGCTGCGGTTGCAGGCCAGGGAATCGTTTATGAGGTAATCCAGATGGCGCTGCTTGACGGATACCGTGCCGGGGGAACCATCCATATTGTGGTGAACAACCAGGTTGGATTTACAACCAATTTCCACGATGCACGTTCATCAACTTATTGTACGGATGTAGCGAAAACAACTTTAACCCCGGTTTTCCATGTAAATGGAGACGATGTTGAAGCTGTGATACAAACGATAGAAATTGCAATGGAATACCGTCAGAAATTCCACCGCGATGTATTCATTGACTTGCTTTGTTACCGTAAATACGGACACAACGAAGGAGATGAGCCTAAATTCACGCAGCCGACGCTTTACAACATTATTGCAAAGCACCCGAATCCGAAAGATATTTACCTCAAGCAATTGATCGCCGAAGGAAATATTACAGACGAAAAGGCAAAAAGCATTGAGGACGGTTACAACGACTTCCTGGAGAATGAATTTGAAACTGCGCGTAAGAACGAAAAAGCAATTGTTTGGGATTTCTTAAGCGAAACATGGAACGGGTTCCGCCACAGTACGCTGGCAGATTTCGACCAAAGCCCGGAAACAGGTGTCAGCAAAGACAAATTGCTGGAATTGGGACGTAAATTGGCTACCCTTCCTGAAGGAAAAAAATACTTCCGTAAGATCCAGAAGATCTTTGACGACAGGTTAAATGCTATCGAAGGAAATAATCTGGACTGGGGTTCTGCAGAAATGCTGGCTTATGCTACACTTTTGGCAGAAGGAAAACCGGTTCGTATTTCAGGACAGGATGTTGAGCGCGGAACATTCTCTCACCGTCACGCAGTTGTAAAATGCGAAGACACAGAAGAAGAGATCATTACATTGAACAACTTATCGAAAGATCAGGCAGAATTCACCGTATACAACTCATTGTTGTCTGAATACGGAGTACTTGGTTTTGAATACGGTTATTCATTGGCAACACCAAATGCATTGACCATCTGGGAAGCACAATTCGGAGATTTCTTCAACGGTGCTCAAATTATGATCGACCAGTTCATTACTGCCGGAGAAGACAAATGGTCAACTCAAAGCGGTTTGACAATGCTTCTTCCTCACGGTTATGAGGGACAAGGTGCAGAGCACAGTTCAGCTCGCATGGAACGTTGGCTACAGCAATGTGCCGATGAGAATATCCAGGTGGTAAATACTTCAACTCCTGCAAATCATTTCCACTTGTTGAGAAGACAGTTGGGACGTGAGTTCCGTAAACCATTAGTAGTTTTCTCACCGAAAATGTTGTTACGCTATCCAGCCGCTACTTCCACTTTGGAAGAAATGGCAACAGGGCGTTTCCAGGAAGTGATTGACGATGCAACAGCTGCAAAAGCAGCTATCGATACAGTTGTTTTCTGTTCAGGTAAGTTCTATTATGAAATGAAGGAAAAAGCCCAGGAAATGGGTGTTGACAATATGGCTTTCGTTCGTGTTGAGCAATTGTATCCTTTACCTCAAAAGCAAATCGAAGCTATCATCGCAAAATACAACGCAAAGAACATTATCTGGGCTCAGGAAGAGCCTGAGAATATGGGAGCATGGACGTACATTGCAATGAAAATGCGCCACATTCCATTCATTGGTGTTTACAGAACTTCATCGGCTGCAGCCGCAGAAGGGTCGAAGAAACTTCATGAAAGAAGGTTGAAGCAATTGTACAGCGATTTGTTCAAGTACGCGAAAGTTAAAGCCTAACTCTTCCAATCCGTCTAAAACGGAAGGGGATTGAAGGGAGGATATAGATAAAAAAATTAAGAAAGATATGTCAGTATTAGAAATGAAAGTACCAAGTCCGGGGGAATCAATTTCAGAAGTGGAAATTGCAACCTGGTTGGTATCAGACGGAGATTACGTAGAAAAAGACCAGGCAATTGCTGAAGTGGATTCAGACAAAGCAACCTTGGAACTTCCTGCTGAACAAAGCGGAATTATCACCTTGAAAGCTGAAGAAGGTGACGTAGTAAAAGTTGGACAAGTGGTTTGTTTGATCGATACGTCGGCTGAACGTCCGGCTGGGGCTGCTGCTCCTGCGGCTTCGACTACCGCTCAGCCACCAGTAGCAGAAAAGGCAGTTGAGGCTCCCGTAAAAGAGGAGAAAACTGCTGCACCGGTTCCAAATCCGGGTCCAGCAAGTGATTCTTATGCTAAAGGAACACCTTCTCCGGCTGCGGCAAAAACTATTGCTGAGAACAACATTAATACAAGCAAGATCAACGGCACCGGAAAAGACGGAAGAATTACAAAACAAGATGTAATTGCTGCAATGGCTGCCGGAATTCCTGCTGACGCAACTCAGGGCTGGGGCGGAACGCGTGACCAAAACCGCGAGAAAATGTCGATGCTACGTCGTAAGATCGCAGAACGTTTGGTTTCTGTGAAGAACGAAACGGCAATGTTAACGACGTTTAACGAGGTAGACATGAAACCTATCATGGACCTGCGTGCAAAATACAAAGATCAGTTCTCAAAATTCCACGAAGTAAATCTTGGGTTCATGTCTTTCTTTACAAAAGCTGTAACAGAAGCATTGAATCTTTTCCCGGCTGTAAATGCACAAATTGATGGGAACGAAATGATCTTCCACAACTACGCAGATATCGGTATTGCTGTTTCTTCTCCAAAAGGATTAATGGTTCCTGTTGTTCGCAATGCAGAGCAAATGAGCCTTGCAGAAATTGAAAAAGAGATCAAGCGTTTGGCTATCAAGGCACGTGATGGAAAAATCACTCCTGAAGATATGACGGGCGGAACATTTACGATTACGAACGGTGGTGTTTTCGGTTCAATGATGTCAACACCTATCATCAATCCTCCGCAATCAGCAATTTTGGGAATGCACAATATTGTTGAACGCCCGGTTGCAATAGATGGAAAAGTGGAGATCCGTCCAATGATGTATCTTGCTTTGTCTTACGATCACAGAATTATCGATGGAAAAGAATCTGTTGGTTTCCTTGTGAAAGTGAAAGAAATGATTGAAAACCCGGAAAGAATCATCTTCGGAGGAAAAGATCCTCACGCGGTTCTTTTGGGCTTATAATAATATTCAAGTAGGGGCGAATTGCAATTCGCCCCTACTTGCAATTCCCAACCATAACCACTCCATCTCCGTTATAAACATTGTTTATGAAATTAATCTTTGCATTTGCTGTTTGCTTTCTGTTGTTTTCCTGCGGGAATAGTGGTGATTCCGGAAAAACGGTTGAGCCAACTTCGGAAAACATAGATAGTCTGTATACTTCCTACAAGAAACAGGGTAAGACTGTTCCAATGGATATTTTGCTGAAACACGGAAACCACTTACTGGACACGTACAAATACGCGGAAGCATTAAGAGATGGTGCGGAAGCCTACAGAAGAGAACCCTCGAATGTTGACGCACGTTTTCTGTACGCAAAGTGTTTGAATAACAAACCTCAAAGAACCCATTCCGACCGTTTGGCTGCACAAAAGCATTTCAAATTCATTTTGAAAAAACAGCCGAAAAACCTGGAAGTTCTTATTCAGCTGGCGGCGAGCTATGCCGAAATGGGCGACGACCAAAATGCCTTCTTTTACTGTAACGAAGCGTTGCGTATCGATAAGCACTACAGGGATGCTTACATTCTGAAAGGAAAGATCTATGATTCAGGCGGAAATTCAAAAATGGCTATTTCGTCTTTTGAAACCGCAATTCAGCAAGATCCTGATTTCTTTCCGGCTTATCTCTACCTGGGTGAAATTTACCAGTACGACAAACAGGATACAATGGCAATCGAATACTTTTTAAGTGCCGAGCAAATTGAACCGAACAATGTAGAGATCCTCTATAAATTGGCGTACGCTTACCAGTATTTCGGTAAATACGAATCGGCGACAAATGTTTACAGAAGAATGCAAACCGTTGACCCTAAATTTGCGGTGAGCTGGTTCCAGATTGGATGGATCAAACAATTCGGTGAGAAAGAGATTGATAGTGCATTGCACTACTACAATATTACAACGCTAAAAGAACCTCAATATGTTGAGGCATGGCATAATATGGGACTGATATACGAAGAGAACAAGAAAGACAAGTATGAAGCCATCAAATGCTATCGCCAGGCGGTGAAATACAACAAGGATTTCGATTTATCTGTTGAAGCCCTGAAACGACTTTCAAAATAAACTTTTATGGACCCGAATTCCAGAGTTTCAAAGCTTGCATTAATCCTGGTAGAATTACTTATTCCTGTTATAGGATATGTTTTCTGGAACTGGGATTTCGTTTTTATCATGCTGTTCTTTGCTTTGGACTGGTTTGTCCTTGTGATCTTCCAGTTTGTAAAGATCAGGCAATGTTATAAACTGCCTTTGAAACCTCTAGACAAACAATATCTCGGGGTTACCATGTTTTTCATTTTAAGCAAGTTTGTAGCAACTATCTGCATTACGATAGGGGTTTGTTACATTAGTATTCCCGACTTCAATCTCGAGCATGAATTCACAAGGTTCTTGTCTTATAAAGATTCAGGAATAGCACAGGGTTACTTTTTGATCCCGATCTGTTTTCTGAACGGCTACCTGATGTACAAGCGCGATTTCGTGAAACCCAAATTGCACGAAACAAAAACGACTAAGGAGATTTTCAAAAAGTCGGTAGTCATTCACATTACAACTTTCATCGTTTGCTCAGCAGTTGCTACACTAACCTATTTTTTCAAGTTTGAAGAAATTGTTTTGTTGTACATTTCACTTACGTGTATCCTGATCGGGAAATTGTATTTCCAGGTTGTAAAAACGAATTCATGAGATATTTTCTAGCCCTACTTGCTCTTGGAAGTTCCTTTGTTGGTTTCTCCCAAATAACTGCAAAAACCAATGTTCCGCAGGATTCAATTACCAAAGCAAAAGATCCGAATAGTCCGAAAAGCACAACGTCTTATTATCTGGGAGCAGGAAGAAACAATAGTTTTCGTGTACTACGTGAAAACGATGAACCCTACGGAAAACCGCTGGGCCTTAGGGCGAATGAAACTCATTTGAAAATTTGGTCGTACGAACTTGGGATACGTGAACAACTCAACAACTACCTTCAAATTGATGGCGGAATTTCATTGGAACGCTTCGGAGAACAGTACAGCGCAACCGGTCATACCGAATTAGGAGATTCCACTTTCAGCTACAAATCGATGTATTCTTATATCAGCGTTCCAATTCAGCTTTACGGTACGGTTGGAGACGATTTCAAGTTATACGGTGGGGCAGGAATTTCCCCAGGGCTCGTGTCTTCTTTCAACCAGGAAGTGACGAGACTAGACTCTCTTGGCGGTACAAACACCGTAACCACCAATAAGCCGGAGCGTCTGAATAGTTTTCTGTTCAGTACACGCTTAAGTGCAGGATTGCAATGGAAATGGAATAAAAACCTTGGGATTTACATGAACTACACGTATTTCATCGGTCTTACTTCTACTTACAATAAACAGGATCAGTACAAGCATTACGCCCGTTACGGTTGTTTGCGTTTTGGATTGATGTTCGAGATATAATCTCGACTCTACTTCGAAAACCTCAATCATCGTCTCAATTACCCTCAAACGGTCACTGAGCGAAGTTGAAGCGTTAATCCCCTAATGATCCAGTCCCGAAACTTTGTTCGTGGCCATAATAGAAGATCATCAACTGCGCTGAATCACGCATGAAGTCAATTTTACCAACCACTATACGGTTAATCTTAAGTCCGGTTCTCATACTTACGTCAGCAAGCAATTCATCGTATTTATCAGGTGTAATCAAATCAATGCGTTCGTACTGAATGATCTTTCGCGTTTCGTGTTTCAACAACCACAGGTTCTCCAGACCATAAGTCAGGCAAACCAAAACACCATTAATAAGCAATACCTCCTGGTAACTGATTTTTGCCGATGAAAGCGAGTTCATTACCGAGACACCGATGATCAGGAACAAATAAGTCATTTCCTTGATCTCAATACTTTCCGTTCTGTAGCGCAGAATTCCGAAGATCGCAAACAATCCTAATCCCATCCCGGTATCAATATCCAGCTTACGTAAGGAGAAACAAAGGAAAAACGTAATTGTACCGATCAGATAGTAAGTAAATAAATAGTCTTTGCGTTTTGTTTTAGGATAGTACAACAAGCGGATCAGGAGTGTGATCACCACGAGATTGAATCCGAAGCGCAAGGCAAGGTTCTCAAAATCATTATGAATCCAGTCAAAGATATACTTGTCGGCGTCGACTTTTACTTTCAACAATAAGTTAGCTAGCATTTTTGGAGAGTTTTTGGATATATAGTTGTTTTGATTTAAAACGGTTCGACTTCAGTAAATTCTTATGTTCCTTGATATCCATCATTCCGAAACAGAATTTAGAGATTCTGAACGGACGGATTCCTTTGGAACGCATTAACTTGAAAAAAGGAGAATGTCTGTCTAATTTGGGTTGCTTCAATTCGGCAATAACAATACGCGAAAGGGTTTGGCTCATTTCAGTTCCTGCACCGTAATCGCTGTTCTGAATATCGAAATCAATTGTCAGGCGTTCTTCGCAATGTTTATTCACTAAAGTAATTCTACTGTAAGTGTTTAACATTACCGGCTTCAAATCCTTGAAATCAGGAAGACGGGAAGCCAGGAAATCGCGCTCACCTTCCGAAAATTTTGCGTGAATATCCGGAATGGAAATGCGTTTTTTGTCAGTTCGCCCTTTCTTCTTCTCTTTCACTTCAAGGAAACTCATTCCCGTATCAATATACGTTCTCATACGCACTTTAAACCGGCGCGGTAACGCTTTATGATGGTCATGGAAGAACGTAAAATCTTCGTCGTCAAAATACTGGCTGGTATAATTGAAAATTACTTTCCCGTCAATATTGAGCACATCATAGTGTTCCCTGATCGTTTCCAGGATCTCAGGAAGTTGTTTGAGATGAAATGCGAATTTCTCATCGGTACGGTTCATTAACGGTGCGCGTGACAATTCCTCGAGAGAAATCCCATGGTAAGTGTGCAGTAAATCCGTTAACATTCCGTTCATATTCTAGTAAAAATAAAGAAAGATTCGATTTTTCCTTACTCTTACACCAAATTTAAAGAAGTTCCCGAAAACTGTTAAATATTCTGTACAAGAGATTTAGAAAGGGATTCAAGCGTTTAGAAGGCTTTAAACCTGTGGTGGAAATACCATAATCGCACGCAAATATTTCAGCAAAACCCGCTCCAATTCACGTAAAGAGCTTATTTCAAGAACAAACGAAGGTGTAATTCCCTGCTCAAGCATTTTCTTTTCCGTGGTTTTTCCCCATGCGATAGTTACAGCATCCACGGGAACAGTATTCAAACCCAAAAAAGCTTCAACCGTGCTTGGACTGGTGAACACGTAAATCTGTGAAACTTCAATAGTTTGAGGAACCGTAAGGGTTTCGTAAACAATTATTTCCTTCAGCTGATCTTTCGGAATGTTGGATGAAATGGAGCGGTTCGACCGGGAAGACAAGGGGAACAAAACCGTTCTCTTACCTAACCAGTGAACAAACTCTTTTGCCACTACATCCGGATTTCCGGAAGCAGAACCAACGAAATCGGGAGAAAAACCGAGAGCCTTGAGACGTGTGGCTGTTCCGGAGCCCAAAACGGCCAGTGAAACGTTTTTATCTTTCAGAGATTTATAAAAAAAGTCGACCGACCGGGGAGATGAAAAGAAAACTACATCCGCATCAATATTGTCGTCATGATCAACGGGTTTAAAGCTGATCAGTGATTTAGCATGTAATTCAAAATGATGCTGCGAACAGAAATCAAGGAACTCCTGGTCAGCAATTTCAGAATTCGAAAGAAAAAGTTTAGTCTTCATCTTCTGTCAGCAATGCTTCAAGCACTACGTCAATCATTTCCAGGTCATGCGGGCCTTCAAACTCAAACCATTGCGCACCTTCTTCCCAGGCCGGAGAGTAGGCAACAAACAGTTTCCCGTCTTCCGGACAATAAGCTCCGAGCGGCAACTGGCAACCACCATCCAAGCGGTTCAACAATGTGCGTTCAAGCGCAATCCTGGTTTGCACATCGTCGTTATTTAAGGGTTGAATGAAATTCATCAACTGCGTGTCGTTACTTCTGATCTGTAATGCCAAAACTCCCTGTGCAGGAGCGGGAATAAATTCTGTAGGATCAAGTACCACCTCTACCATTCCCCGCAGATCAAGCTGAAGACGATCAATTCCTGCTTTCGCCAAAAGTATTGCATCGTAATCTCCGGCAACCAACTTCCCAAGACGTGTTGGCACATTTCCCCTCAAGTCTTTAATCACAACGTCCTCACGTAAACCTATCAATTGTGATTTACGACGAGCAGAAGATGTTCCTACAACTGCACCCTCTTTCAATCCCCAAACCTGGGTCGAATCAACCGCATTGGGATGAATCAGCAATACATCTGCCGGATTCTCGCGATCAGAAACAGCAGCGATCATTAGTCCAGACGGTGGATTGGTTTCCAGGTCTTTGTGAGAATGTACCGCCAGGTCGATAGAATTATCAAGCAACGCCTGCTCAATCTCTTTAGTGAAAAACCCTTTTCCCTCCAGCTTATCAAAACTCAAATGCTGGATACTATCGCCCTGAGTAGTAATAATCGTAATATCTACTTCGGCACCAAGTTCCTCCAGTTGTCGTTTTACGGTATTTGCCTGCCAGAGAGCAAGATCACTTCCTCTCGAACCAATTCTAATCTTTTGCATTTGGGAAAATTAAGATTTAAAAAGAATTTCCTTCGCCATAAGCATAGGCATGCTCATGTATTTCTTTTCCATATATCCAACAACCTTTTCCAACAACTCAAGTGAGTCTGAATCCAGCTGCTGTAATTCATTTTTAAACACATCATTAAATGCCGTTGCCTTGATTTCCTTCACCATTTGAGGAACTGGGCGCATTGCAACTTCAATTGTTCGCATTTTGGCGGCATTGATAAACGATGCACGTGCTTCTTCTATAATATTCTCTACGTGCTCAATCTCGTTTGAACGGATCAGGAGATTGTCTTCAGAGATTTTTTGTAGCGTATTTATAGAAATGGAGCGTGTTGCAAAACGGGTATGCACCTCATCAGCAATATCGTTCGGCAAGGCAAGATCAATAGTGATTTTTTTATCCGGATCGCCCTGAAGCAATTTTTCATACAATGCTGCGTCAACTATTGTGTTTTCAGCACCTGTACAGCTCACCAGAATATCAAAACCTTCGGAATAATTTTCCAGTTCACTGAGCGGGAATGCTCTTCCTGCCAATTCTCCGGCAAGAGGCAATGCATTTTCCAGGGTTCTGTTGAAGAACGTAAACTTTGTCATTCCATGCTTCTTCAGGAAGCGGGCCATGGCCGTATTCGTAACACCTGTACCGATCACAAGAACCCTTGCATCATTCGGAACTTCCATCTTTTGCAACTGCTGGTAAGCAATGGAAACAACGGAAACGGGACGTTCTGAAATTTTCGTTTCGGAATAAACGCGCTTGGCTGTAAGAATAGTTTCCTTGAACAAGATTCGCATTGTATCACCGCACAAGTCCATTTCTTTTGCTTGCTCATAAGCCTGGCGTACCTGTGTGATGATCTCTCGTTCACCTACCACCAACGAATCAATGGAAGACGCCACTTTAAACAGATGAACAACAGCATCCATTCTATCGTAGATCTCCGCTTTGTCTGAATAATAAGCAGTGCTTTCCGCATCCATATCAGGATACAATTCCGTAAAGAAGTTGTGCAGAAAAGATTGGTTTACAGGCGAATTCGTAACCAGGAAATACTCTACCCGGTTACACGTAGAAAGAAAAACAATCTCATCCAGTCCAAGTGCTTTTTTCAACTGAACAAAACGTGCTTGCTGTTTGTCCACCTCAATATGCAAACGACCAATTTTTCGAACGTCAAGGTTGCGGTGTGTAAAAGCAATACTATGAATTTGTTTAATCACGGAAGAGTGTTTGTTCTATCTACGTACAAAATTCGCGATTGGATTGCGAAAAAATGTCAGAAGATTGTCAGAAACACTAATTTAGAATCGTTATAAACAATAGTGTTATCAAGGGTTACAGCGTAGTTTTGTGAGAAATTTCACATCACCTGCCACCGTTGTGTTGTAAATCAGAAATGCAATTTGCGTCAAAATCAGGGATAGGACTACTTCCTATCAGATTTGCAACGGCAGAGCCGGTTTCGGCTTCCCAGTACATCAAACAATCCGGGTTATTGCAATGGCCAGGATAATTTCCATCCTCATGGCTGCTTTGAAGAGGAGTTCCGAGGTTCACCAAACCGAAAAGATGACCCATTTCATGATTCATAATAAGGGTTTCCAGTTTATAGCGTGCGGGTTCATTCAATTGATCGGAATAATCATGAACAGTTGATTCAAAAACAGCAACGGAAGTATTGTAATAAGCGATTCCAAGAACCACGGCATTCGCCTGGTCGTCAGCTGACGGACCGTCGAGAAATAACATGGTAAGCGCAATATTGTTTCTTGTTGTAAACTCACTTCTTGCTGCATCTTCAATTTCTTTCACATCAGAAAGTGTGTATGCGCTTTTGCCCTGAGCTGCAATTTCCTTGAAAACAATACTTACGCCGTCGGGTTTATCACAGCGCTCCGTAAGCATTTCACGCAGGTTATCTATCGCCCCGTCGGTTGGTCGATATCCGGTCATGTAAATGACCTGAACTGTCAATTTCTCGTATTTTTGATCAGAAAGAATATCTCCGGCAGAACTGCCTACACTTTGCTTGTGATTTTTTCTGACCTTATGCTTGCCATCTTTTTTACAACCCGCAGCACCAACCAAAACAATCAGAAGTAGGAAAAGAAAACGCTTCATATCTATCAGTTTTTCTCTTTCAAGTTAAGAAAGATGAACTTAGAAATCTAATTTTTAGAGTGAAAATCGAAAATAATACCGTCGCTGAGCCCAATTCTGGGAACGATCAGCTCTTCTGCTTTCATAGTTTCAAGGCAACACATAAAAATCTCCATTGCCGGAACAATCACATCGGCCCTATCGGGTTTCAACTGGAACTGATCCATTCGTTGTCCAATGCTCAACGGCTCCAACTGCTTATACAGCTCACGAATTGCATTTAATTCAACTGGTTCCTTTTCTTTCAAACCAAGCAATTTATGGATCTTATTGATATTACCGCCCGTCCCGAAAATAAGGTGCGGATTGTCCTCAACGTGTGAAATGATCCATTCCTTCAATTCGTTCCAGTCTTTTTTATCCACTTTCCCTTTGAGCATACGTACGGTTCCAATATCGAAACTTTTGGCCGCTACCCGCTCGCCATGCTCAAAAACATTGATTTCCGTTGAACCACCTCCAACATCTATCACCAGGTAAGGCTTATTCTTATCGATGTCGAGCAGGGAAAACGTACCAAAGATCAAACGCGCTTCCTCGTCTCCTGAAATGATCTCAATATCGATACCGGTTTCCTTTTTTACTTCGGCAATAATGTCCATGCCATTTTCGGCATCACGCATTGCAGATGTAGCACAGGCGCGCAGATCAGCAACGTTAAAAATGTCAGAGATCAACGAAAACGCTTTCATTGTTTTTACAAAGTCTTCCGACTTCTTTTTGCTGATCTTACCCGAATCAAATACTTCCTCACCAAGACGCAGGGGTAAACGTGTGTAGGAAATCTTCTTAACGTAAGGATGGCCGTTCTCTTTATCGATTTCACCAATTAGCAATCGGGCCGCATTTGAGCCAATATCTATAGCCGCATATTTTTTTGCCATGGTGAAAGAGAATTTTTGAACCCTAAATTTAACAATGAGAATGTAAACACAAACAAAAAAATGCCGATCCTACTGAGGTGGACCGGCATTTTCTTTTCGCTAAAAAGCTAAATTATTGTAATACAATCTTTTTCGTAGAAGATCCTGACGTTGAGTTCAAACGAACAAAGTAAACTCCTTTTGCAAAACTGTTCAAAGAAACCAGTTCAGAAACTCCGTTAGTAATTGTGCGCGGAGCAACAACGACTTTTCCATCTTCAGTAAGTACAACGAAAGTGATTTCTTCATTTCCTGAAGCAGTGATCAAGAATTCGCCGGTTGTAGGGTTTGGAGAAACAGTAACTGAATTTAAACCTTCAGTTTCCAATCCTAAACACTCATCAACCAAAATGCTGCTTGCCGCTGTGTTTGAGCAACCGTTTGCGTCAGTATAAGAATACGTAACGGTTGAAGCACCTAATCCGGCAGTTCCCGGATCAAACATTCCTGCACTTACACCATTCCCCGAATAAGAACCACCTGCCGGAAGTCCACCCGAAAGCGTAATAGCAGCGTTGTAATCACACATATCAGCAAATGTTCCTATAGAAACAGTTGGATTTGCATTCACCACGGCATTTTGTGTGGCAGAGTTTGAACAACCGTTTCCATCAGTATAAGAATACGTGATCGTAGTTGTACTTACACCTGCCGCAACAGGATCAAATGTATTTCCTGTAACTCCAGTTCCTGCGAAAACTCCACCTGCCGGAGTTGCGGTCAATGTAAACACAGACGCATTTTCACAAACTGCAGTGATCGCGCTGAAGTTAATTGTTGGATTTGGGTTTAACTGTACCGTTGCAGTTCCGGTTCCTGTATTCGAGCATCCTGCCATTGTAACCTGAGAAACTGAATAAGTTCCGTTTACAGAAGCAGTAATCGTATACGGGCTTGAAGAAACTCCGTTAACGGTAGTAGGTGTTGTACCGTCAGTGTAAGTAATATCCCATGGTCCGGCACCGGTCAAAGTAACTGTTACCGGTGTAGAAGGAATCCCACAGAAAGATCCGCCACCTGAAACCGTTGCACCCGGAGAAGGGTTAACCGTTACCGTGTACGTATCAGAAACAGCAGGACAAGAACCCGCAGCGGCGATATCATTAGTTACAGTATATGTTCCGGCAGTAGAAGCGCTCAAATCAATAACTCCTGTAGAACCATTTATCACTAAACCAGTTGTTGATGAGAATGTTCCACCACTTGCTCCTGAACCGAAGTTTGGAGAAGGATCAACATCCGCTGCACAAAAAGCAGCCTGCATATAAGAAAAATCAGCTGAAGGCGCTGCAGTAATTGTTATAGTTTGTGTTGCAGTGTTCGGGCATGTTCCGCTTGTTGTATGTGTTACAACATAAGTTCCGTCGGCACTTCCAGCCAAATCAATTTCACCGGTTGAAGTACTTACAAAAGACAGTCCTGCTGTTGAACTGAATGTACCTGCAGCACTTACTGTTGGAGTAACATTTGAACCACCTGTACAAAGCGTTGAAGTTGCATAGTTAAACGCCGCATTATCCAACGGATTTACAGTTACTACCATCGCAGCAGAAGCAGGAGATGTACAACCGGCAACTGTTTGCGTAACCGTATAGGTTCCGGATGTGGTAACATTTATGACAGCTGTATTTTCAGTGCTTGACCAAAGGTTTCCGGATGCAGCTGAGGAAGTAAGCGTTACGCTACCTCCTGCACAAAATGTTGTAGGTCCACCCGGTGTTACAGTTGGAGCCGCAGGAATAGCATTTACCGTGATTGTATGCGTAACATAGTCGAAACAACTACTCCAGAATCCTGCGTTAGTCCCAAGCAATACATCGTATGAACCTGCAGCAGGGTGCGTGTATGTTGTTGTTCCCGTCCAAATGTACGGTGACAGGTTATCCATATCGTACACATAAGTGGAATCAGAAGTTGCAGTTCCGAAGTGTGTTCTAAAGATCTGGTAGTTCATCATTCTATTCGACAAAGCTCCGGTTGGGGTTGTATTGTTCGTATACGTAACCGGTGTTCCCTGGCAAACTGTTGTTGCCGAAGGTGTGAACTGTGTATTGATGCTGTAGTTCACGATAGGAGCAACCAATACTTCATAATTAGAACTTCCACTCGAAAACGTAGGAATCGTGTTCCAGTTATTCGGGTTCGGATAACTCGCATAGGAAGAATAGAATCTTGCAAACAGCTCATCATAAGGCTGTCCGGGTGTTACGTTATTTACATACAAACTTAAGATCCCGTTGGTGTTTGTGGACTTCAGTACAACAGCATAGTTACCGGTAACTGTGATGGGACTGGCAAATGTTACATAACGGTATCCGTAAGTGGTTGCGGTTATTGTAATATTCCCACTACCGATAATGGTTGTTGGCACGTTTGAAGCATCCACGTTGTAAATTGCAGCGTTCACTACCACTGTAGCAGCACTTCCGGCAGTAGTACTCCGAGCTCCAAAAAATTCAATTCCAGTTAAATTCAGGGTTCCTGAATTCAGGAATGTTTGTGATACTGATTCATTATCAGCCGCCCAAACTTCAAAGCCGCTATAAAAAGTTCCCGCTCCAAGAATTTGTTCTTTTGCCTGCGGATAACGTAAAGTATCAACACACGTAAGTGTTTTTGCCGGAGTTTCCGGTGGCAAAGGGTGAGATAATAAATTGTTTGCCGAAGCCGGAGTAAGAACAGATCTTCCCGCAGTTTGTCCCCAACCTGGCAGGGTTGTCGCAAGAAGCGACAGGAGTACAAGCGTTTTTTTCATATAAATAGTTATTAATTGAGTGCAACTCGACCAATAACTCCTTGCATAAAAATTCTTTCGAACTGATTTAGTGTAGTTCTAGTAGCAGTAGTATATCAAATCGGGTTTGCAGGCCGAATATAAAGCAAAATCCCATGCAAAAATAAATTTTAACATTTAGCGCTCAAAAAGTGAATAATTTATATTGTTTGCTATATCAATAGTTTCAAAAAAAGCCGGGATTCACAAACCCGGCTTCTCGTTTATTCAGCTAATTATTTATTTCTTAAACTGATAGAACCGCTTTTCTCAATGCAAGTTTCGTATCACCTTCTTCGATCAGATCTATTGAAACTGCTTCTGCATCGTTTCCGAAAACAATTTCAGTAGCCAACACTTCATTTCTAACATATTCCTCATTTGAAAGAATAGCCTGCTTTAATTCATCCGAACATTCAATGGTCAGCGAGATTCTGTCTGTTATCTCCAATCCAGAATCCTTTCTCAGGTTCTGAATTCTGTTTACCAACTCACGGGCAATTCCTTCATTGCGCAATTCGTCTGTAATTGTATTGTCAAGAGCCACAGTTAAACCGTAATCCGAAGCAACCAGCCAGCCCGGGATATCTTCAGCCCGGATTTCGAAATCTTCGGAAGTGAGTTGGATAGCTTCACCCTCAATTTGTCCCGACCAGCCTTTGTTTGTTTCTACTTCTGCAATGGCATGCTGGTCCATTTGAGCAACCAGAGCAGCTATTGCTTTCATCTGTTTTCCGTATTTCGGACCGATAGTCTTGAAATTCGGTTTGATGGACTTCACAAAAACATTGTTCTCATGTGCCAGCAACTCCAATTCCTTAACGTTCACTTCCGAAAGGATCAGTTCCTGAACATGTTTAATATTTGTAGCAAAATGCTCATCCAGAATAGGAACCATGATCTTCTGCAATGGCTGACGAACACGGATCTTTTCCTTTTTACGTAAACCAAGAACCAATGAAGAAACATTTTGTGCAATTTCCATCTGGTCTTCCAATTCAACATCGATCAGTTCTTTCTTTGATTCCGGGAACAATGCCAGGTGGACAGAATTCACTTTATGTCTTCCGCTGATTGTATTCAAATCGTTGAACAACACATCCGTATAAAAAGGTGCAATCGGTGAACTCAACAATGCAACTGTTTCCAAACAGGTATAAAGTGTTTGGTAAGCCGAGATCTTATCTTGTGTATAATCACCTTTCCAGAAACGTCTTCTGCACAAACGCACATACCAATTCGACAATTGATCAGAAACGAAATCCTGGATCAGACGTCCGGCTTTTGTCGGTTCATAAGACCCATAAGCTTCATCAACCTGGGCCACAAGCGTATTCAGTTTCGAAATGATCCAACGGTCAATTTCAGGGCGCTCATTAATAGAGATATCCGGCTCACTATAATTGAACCCGTCAATATTTGCATAAAGCGCAAAGAACGAATACGTATTGTAAAGTGTTCCGAAAAACTTACGCTGAACCTCCGTAATTCCATCAACATCAAACTTCAGGTTGTCCCACGGCTGCGCATTCGTAATCATGTACCAGCGCGTAGCATCCGGACCGTACTTCGCCAATGTTTCGAAAGGTTCGGCTGCATTTCCTAAACGTTTCGACATCTTTTGTCCGTTCTTGTCCAATACAAGTCCGTTGGAAACTACATTTTTGTAAGCCACAGAATCAAAAGCCATCGTGGCGATTGCATGCAAAGTATAGAACCATCCACGCGTTTGGTCAACCCCTTCCGCAATGAAATCTGCCGGATAAGATTTTCCGTTGTCGATCAATTCCTTGTTTTCAAACGGATAATGCCACTGTGCATATGGCATAGCACCTGAATCGAACCAAACATCAATCAAATCGCTTTCGCGCTTCATCGGTTTACCCGAATCACTCACAAGCATAATTTCATCAACATAGTTTTTATGCAAATCAATTTTCGCATAATTCTCCTCCGACATATCGTTCACAACGAAGTCAGCCAAAGGATTCGAAGTCATTACACCGGCAGCAACCGCTTTATCACATTCCGCTTTCAGTTGTTCAACCGAAGAAATACAAATTCTTTCGTCACCTTCTTCTGTCGACCAAATCGGAATTGGAATTCCCCAATAACGTGAACGCGACAAGTTCCAGTCGTTTGCATTTTTCAACCATTCGCCAAAACGGCCAGTTCCGGTAGAAGCCGGTTTCCAGTTGATTGTATCGTTAAGGGCGATCATTCGCTCTTTAACATCGGTAACTTTGATGAACCATGAATCAAGCGGGTAATACAAAACAGGTTTGTCAGTTCTCCAACAATGCGGGTAACTGTGCTCGTATTTCTCCACTTTGAATGCACGGTTCTCTTCCTTCAAATGAATAGAGATCAGGACATCAACACTTTTCTCCGGGGCTTCTCCGTCTGCGTAATATTCGTTCTTCACGTACATTCCACCCCAGTTCTTCACCTGGGAAATGAAACGGCCTTGCAAATCAACCAAAGGAACCAGGTTTCCATTTGAATCGTTCACCAACATAGCCGGAACACCAGCTTCAGCAGCCACCTTGGCATCGTCGGCACCAAATGTCGGTGCAATATGAACGATTCCTGTACCATCAGCAGTTGTAACGAAATCACCAGAGATCACACGGAAAGCCTCTTCCGGTTTTTCAGCAGGAAGAACACCTGGCAACAATTGTTCGTAACGGATTCCGACCAGGTCAGAGCCTTTGCATTCGCCAAGAACCTTAAACGGAATATTCTTTCCTGACTTGTCGTAATTTGCGAAATCCTCAACAGATTCGGCTGCAACAAATCCTTTCCCGAAATGATTTCCAAGAAGCGCTTTTGCGAGAACCAATTCCACAGGCTCATGCGTATACGGATTGAAAGTTGAAACCAATACGTATTCGATATTCGGTCCAACACACAATGCGGTGTTTGATGGAAGTGTCCATGGTGTGGTTGTCCAGGCGAGGAAAAAGGTATCCACCCCTATTAATCTCCCCTCAAGGGGAGAAACGGATTCTACCCCCTCCCTTGAGGGAGGATTGAGGAGGGTGGTAGGTAAAACCTGTCCTCCTAATATTTTAAACTGCGCAACTACCGTTGTATCCTTCACATCACGGTAACAACCCGGTTGGTTCAATTCGTGGGATGAAAGTCCGGTTCCTGCAGCAGGTGAATACGGCTGGATCGTATAACCTTTGTACAATAAGTTCTTGTTATACAATTGTCCGAGCAACCACCAAACCGATTCCATGTATTTCGGTTGGTAAGTGATGTATGGATCATCCATATCCACCCAATATCCCATTTGTTCCGTCAAACGGTTCCAGATGTCGGTGTAACGCATTACCGCTTCACGACAAGCTTTATTGTAATCTTCAACCGAGATCTTTTTTCCGATATCCTCTTTGGTAATTCCCAATTCTTTTTCAACCCCAAGCTCAACCGGCAAACCATGCGTATCCCAGCCGGCCTTACGTTTTACCTGAAATCCTTTAAGCGTTTTGTAACGGCAAAAAATGTCCTTAATAGAGCGTGCCATTACGTGGTGAATTCCCGGTAAACCATTTGCAGATGGCGGTCCTTCGAAGAAAACGAAAGGTTTAGCACCATCACGAGAAGTAATGGAAGCTTCGAAAACTTTCTCGTTTTTCCACTTCTCTAGCACTGATTGCGCCACGTTTGGCAGGTTCAATCCGGAATACTCGTTATACTTTTGACTCATGGTCTTTCAACTTGAATTAAGAGGAATTAATGCTTCAAAATCCTGAAAACAATCAGGATATAAGCGTGCAAAGATAATGATTTCGAGACGAAAACAGTGCTGAAATTTCCGGGGAATTTTGGCAAATTAGGGAATTAGGGATCCCGCATGTGTGGGACCGAACATCGATGGTATATCAAGGGATTCAGAAAAATAACACACGAGCTCCCAACACGCTTGCCTCGTTTACGCTAATATGTATCTTTGTCCTTCTCGAAAACGAAATTCAAAATGAAAGATCGATCGCAAGAATTGATAGAAAGACGTGAAGCTGCGCAAGTTGGAGGTGGACAAGCAAGAATTGACAAGCAGCATCAGCAGGGAAAATTAACTGCTCGTGAACGCGTGACATTGTTACTTGACGAAGGTTCTTTCAATGAAATTGGAATGTTCGTTGAACACCGAGCTACTTCTTTCGGTTTGGATAAAATGAAAAGCCCGGGAGACGGAGTTGTTACAGGTTACGGAACAATTCACGGGAGAACGGTATATGTTTTCTCTCAGGATTTCACGGTTCTTGGAGGATCACTTTCTGAGACACATGCGCAGAAAATCTGTAAAATTCTTGATCTTGCGGTTAAGAATGGTGCCCCGGTAATCGGTTTGAACGATTCCGGCGGAGCAAGGATTCAGGAAGGAGTAGTTTCACTGGCGGGTTATGCGGATATCTTCTTTAGAAATACCAGAGCATCCGGAGTTGTGCCGCAAATTTCAGTAATCATGGGACCTTGCGCTGGAGGTGCCGTTTATAGTCCGGCTCTTACCGATTTCGTTTTCATGGTTGAAGATACTTCTTACATGTTCGTAACCGGACCAAACGTTGTAAAAACGGTAACGCATGAAGAAGTGAGTTCTGAAGATCTTGGAGGAGCAAAAACTCACGCTGAGAAATCAGGAGTAAACCACTTTACGGCCGCGAATGATGTGGAGTGTTTGCGAAAAGTGAGAGAATTAATGACTTACATGCCGCAAAACTGGATGGAATTGGCACCGAATTATTCGATGGCTCCATTCTCTACCGACAAGTTAAACAAAATTAAAAATATAGTTCCTGACAATCCGAACGCACCTTACGATATCCGTGAAGTGCTTGATTGTATTATAGATGACGATACATTTACGGAGGTTCAACCTGATTTTGCAACTAGCATTGTAGTTGGTTTTGCACGCCTTGATGGACGTTCAATCGGAGTTATTGCCAACCAACCTGCTTCAATGGCCGGAGTACTGGATATCGACTCTTCAAGAAAAGGGGCACGCTTTGTTCGTTTCTGCGATTCGTTCAATATTCCGTTACTTGTTTTGGAAGATGTTCCGGGATTCTTACCGGGAACTGACCAGGAATGGAGAGGAATCATTACTCACGGAGCAAAACTATTGTACGCATTCTCTGAAGCAACCGTTCCAAGAATTACGGTTATCACGCGTAAAGCTTATGGTGGTGCGTTCGACGTAATGAACTCGAAGAACATTGGTGCTGATATCAATTTTGCGTGGCCAACAGCCGAGATTGCTGTAATGGGTGCGAAGGGAGCTGCTGAAATTATTTTCAAAAGCGAAATTGCCGCTGCCGAAGACAAAGAAGCGAAATGGAAAGAAAAAGAAGCAGAATATGCAGAAATGTTCGCTAATCCTTACCGCGCAGCAGAACGAGGAATCGTGGATGACGTTATCCTTCCTGAAGAAACGAGAAGTAAATTGATCCAGGCGTTCAAAATGCTGGAGAAAAAGAGCGAGTCACTTCCGAAGAAAAAGCACGGGAATATTCCGCTTTAATTGAGAATGGATAATTGTAAAATGTAGAAGGAGAAATTTTCTTTAGAGCGAGATACTCCTCTTTACAACTTTCAATTTCGGCATTTTCAATTACGAAGCATCAGCTTTCGCGTATATCTTTCACCATCAGCTGAAGTGTGGTTCTGTCGTTCCAGGTATTTGATTCGAGTGTAAAAGCCACATCAAAAGCACAGCCCGGAGCAACAAGGTGTTCCTTATCTGCCATATTGAACGCTATGGCCGAAAGCGTAATATCATTTTTCGGGTCAAGGATCTCGATCTTCAAATGCACATCTTTCAAAACGCGGTAGCTCTTTGCGTAAACCGAACGCACACAGAAAACAGGCTGTTGATTTAAAGGCCCGAAAGGTTCCATCTGGTCCTGCATCTTGTAAATCCGTGGAATCTGGTACACCGATTCACCCGAAAGAAAGAAATCCGCGAAATTCACTTCACAGTCAATGATCAATTCTTCCGTTTGATCTTCCAAAGCAATTTTACTTTTGACAATCAGATCAAATTCATGCCTGAACTGCTCAAAGTTGGCTGTTTCCAGTGTTAAACCAGCGGCGTGATGATGACCTCCGAATTGTTTCAGTAAATGTCCGCATTCATTTATAGCTTCATAAATATTAAAGTCACCTACAGAACGCGCGCTTCCGGTTAGTACGCCATTGTGCTCGGTAAGAACTATCGTTGGACGATAATGCCGTTCTATCAAGCGCGAGGCTACAATTCCAACCACACCTTTGCTCCATCCTTCTTTATAAAGAACGGTCGATTTTCGCTCGTGGAATTCCAGATCCAGCTCTATAAGCTCCAGAGCCTCTTCTGTCATTTGTTTATCCAGTTCACGCCGTTCAGAGTTATAACTATCTATTTCGTTGGAGATAAACTTTGCCGTTTCGAGACCGGAACTCAACAGCAATTCAACAGAACGACTTCCGCTCTTTAGCCGTCCGGCAGCGTTAATTCTCGGAGCCACTGTAAAAACCACTGAAGTCAGGGAAAGCGGAAATGTTCTTCCTGCAACTTCAACTAATTGTTTAATACCTATTCTAGGTTTAAAATTCAGTTTTTCGAGCCCGATTTTAGCAAGAACTCTGTTCTCTCCTGTAACAGGAACGATATCGGCTCCAATTGCAACGGCAACCAAATCCAAAAGATCAAATAATTCATTTTTATCCCATTGCATTTGCTCAAAAAGCGCCTGTAGCAATTTCCAGCCAACACCACAACCACAAAGCTCTTTATACGGGTATTCGCAATTTTCCTGTTTCGGATCAAGAACAATGGCATCAGGAATTTCCTTTCCCGGTGTGTGATGATCGCAAACGATCACATCCATTCCCAAACTTCTTGCATAAGCGATGTTGTCTACTTCCTTAATGCCACAATCAAGGGTGATCAGGAGATCAATATTCTTCTCTTTGGCGAAATCTATTCCTTTTACTGAAAGTCCGTAACCTTCTTCGTAACGATCAGGAATGTAGTAATGTGTTTCTGTAAACTTTGAGAGAACGCCGAACATCATTGCAACCGAAGTTGTTCCATCCACATCATAATCGCCGTAAACAAGGACACGCTGATTATTTTCAATCGCTTCACAAAGTCGCGTGCAGGCCTTTTCCATGTTTAACATGAGGAAAGGGTTATGCAAACTTTCGAGCGACGGATTGAAATATGAACGAATTTCGTCCTGAGTTGTAAGTTGACGTTGTGCAAGCAAACTTGCCAAAAGAGCGCTGATCTTTAAATCAAATTGAAGTTGATTTGTAACATTAGTTTCAGGAGGTGTTTTAATAAACCAGCGTTTTTGCATAATTTTTATTTAAAATTGTAATACTCGCGTAGATTGATAATGAGGTGTTAGTTCGCACTAACGTTTGGCACTATCAAAACTGCGCTTTTCTTATTTAAGATATGAAAAAAGTTCTTTTCGGTACACTATTATTTTTCAGTTTTGCGGCCAATGCGCAAAAAATGCTGCAATTCTCAGATCCTCAGCCGGCTGAAGCTTCAGCCACATCAACTTGCGACGAAATCTGTTATGGCCGTTACAAAGATGAACAAAGCGGCGCAACTTATATCATTGATCAAAACGGAATTTCAATAGAAACTGTGGTCATCAATTTTGTTACCCGCGCGCAAATCCGTGAATCATCGAAATTGCGCATCCGAGGCAATTACCTGCACGGAATAAAAGCGAATGATTCGGTTCCTTGTGTTGAAGACGGAGAGAAAGTGTATTACGGTCTGCCGCAAAAAATGACCGTTATCGGAACTGGCAACCTGAATTCATTGAAACGGATCAGCGCAAAGAAATATGTGATCAATTTTCATGAAGGGCAGTATTTTGAACCTTCTCTTTTGATTTTTGATGCAAAAGGACTGCATATTACACATCCTGACCTGGCATATACGCCAATCTTCTCAAAATACCTCCAGGTAGCAACAATAACGCGTTACGGTGAAAATGTGGCAATCATAGCCCCAACGAATGACCAATGGAACGGTTTAGAAACGCTTATTTATACAGGAGAAGCAATTAATTATACAAAAGAATAAGCACTTCAAACAGTATAAAATCTTTAGTCCCCAAGGTTCTGAATTTCCTTCTATATTAGAATATGTTATTTAGGATTTTATGTGCTTTGGCAATCATGACTCTTGTCTATGGATGTGGTAGTAAATGTTTAAAACCTAAACCGAATGAGGATGTTCTCGCAGTTGGTGTTTATGGTTGGCAGTATAAAATGCGTTTACAAGATGGCTTTTACGCCGAAATTCAAAAACCAAGTGGTTTTGTAATGTATTATCATGATAGCATTTTTTCGATAAGTATAGACGCTAATTCAAAATTCACTTATTCTTCTGGAACGATCAGTAAAGATTATGACTATTATTTAAAGAAAAAATTTAGACTCATTCCAATTACAGACACGCTAAATGCGGATTGGAGAGATTTTCATCTCTGGGGGTGTGCCGCGCCAACTTATTATATCCAAATCAAAAAAGGGAAAAAGAGTTTTGGTATGGCAAGCTACAGTAGTTATCGTTTTTTGGGAAGTCAAAAAAGGATTAGCGAAAAACAAGTGCCTGAAAAACTCTTAGCACTCTTTCATGAATTAAATTCACTCCGATATGATTTCGAATGTAGTGATCGATATCCTTTTAAAGATTTTCGTGTCATGAACGAAATAACATTACCATTTGTTTCACAAAGGAAGTAAATAAAGAGGTTAATCTATCCCATCCCCAACAGACGTTTCCACCAAGGAGCGGTATTCATTTCATTTCCGTAACCATAGGTATACGAATACCCCTGGTTGCTGCTTTTAATATCGTTGAGGAGAACACAAAGATTCGACAGTTTCTTATGGTTCACCAATTCTGAAATGCGCGATATGAAGCGCTTATCTACCATTCCGGCGCGAATAACGTACAGGGTAACATCGGCAAAACGATTGGTTGTAACTGCGTCTATCACTAAACCAACAGGCGCGTTATCCACTATGATGAAATCATATTCCTGCTTCAATTCATCCATTAGTTCATCGAACCTTGAATTCATAAGGAGCTCGCTCGGATTCGGCGGAATGCTTCCGGATTGGATTACATCAATGGAATGATCGAAAAGCGTGAAAGGGGAAATAATATCTTCCTTTTTCATTTCCGGATTCGCTAAGTAATTTGACAACCCGAAATTCGTGTTCATGCCAAGAATTTCCTTAATTCGTGGTTTTCTAAGATCGGCTCCGATAAGAAGTACTTTCTTTCCAAGTGTGGCATAAATAAATGCCAGATTGACCGAAATCGTTGATTTTCCCTCACCGCTGACACTTGAAGTAATGTTGATGACATTTGTAACTCCAGGTGTCATAAACGACAAATTGGAACGTATTACCCTGAATGATTCTGCTATGGCGGAATGCGGATTCCTCAAGATCATCAAATCGTCTGCATTCTTCACATGAGGTATATCTCCCACTATTGTGAGTGAATGTCCCTCAAGGTCTGCACGGTCATTAATCTTGTTATCAAGCATATTTTTTACATAGATAACAGATACAGGTATAAGAACACCAATAATAATCGCAATCAGATAGATCAGTTTTTTATGTGGAGCTACCGGATTACCGTCGCTGTAAGCACTATCGATTACTCTCGTGTTAGCAACTGTTGCCGCAAGCGAAATTTCGTTTTGTTCGCGCTTTTGGAGCAAAAAGAGGTACAAACTTTCTTTGATCTGCTGCTGACGCAGAATATCTCTGTATTCTCTTTCAAAAAGAGGAATGGAGGCAATCTTAGATTGATAAATCTGTTCTTGACTTTTCAGCTTTCGCAATTCCATTTGAGATGAATTCCGCATATTCCTTAAACTGCTTTCAAGAGAATTGCGAAGACTGGCTAATTGCGATTCAATACGGGCAACCCCGGGGTGTTTCTCACCTGAGGTTTCTTTCAATCGATTTCGTTCGAGTACTAAACCATTGTATTGAGCGGTCATTTGCCCTATCACCGGGTCTTTGAAACCAAGATTTGCCGGTAAAAGCTGATCATAACCGTTTTGCTCTTTGATCACATCGTTCATGAAGTTAGCAAGGTTCATTTCTATACTCGCCTCCATAACCTTTTTCTCAATATCACCTTCTTTCCCGAGATAACTTGCCGCATCTGAAGTCACATCAACAAGCTGGTGCTCCGACTTATAGCTTTCGCCTTCCTTTTCAACATCTGTTAACTCAGCAGCTATAAACTTCATCCTGTCATTAATGAATGCTGTTGTGTTCTTAACTACTTCGTTCTTACTGTTGATTGCATTTTCCTGGTGAACGGCAATAATTTTATTCAGAAGCACATTGTTCTTCTCAACATTATGCCCTTTTACTTTTAGTACCAGGATATTCGCTTCCTTACTTGCCGGTTCTACTCTCAGATTTTTTTGAATTCCTTGCGCAACATCAGAAACCGGAGTAAGAGTAATCCTGATTGATTTTCCTATCCAGGAGTTACGAAATTCCAATGATTTCTCGAGTACAAATTTACCGATAGGTGAGCGTACAACAACACCGAAACTGAGCCTGGAATCCTTTAGGCCATTTCCTTCTGTAATAACATAATCGTTTTTCGAGTTTATGGTAATATCAAATTCATAACTCTTATCATAGAACAAACTGTCTGCACCCACACATCGAATTCTAATGGGGTTTAAACCATATAGCTCTGAACGCACCAAGCCTGTTTTTGTACCGAGATTCTGGTATGCCCAGTTCAAACGCAGGTCGCGTACAACACGTTCCATTAAAGAACGCGATTTGAAAAGTTCTATCTCATCTTCGAGGACGCCACCACCGCTTGCCAGACCCAAATCCTTCAACATTCCAATTTCCTCAGATGCCCTGCTAGGATTCTCCTCTTCGATCAAAACAGTGGCCACACTCTCATAGCTGGGTGTTTGGTACCTGGCATATAACCATCCGAATGCCAGACACATTACTGTTGAAAACAATATCCAACGCCAGTAAACTATATATTTATTCACTAACTCTCTTATCGAAAGTGCGGACTCTCCAGTTTCTGTTATTTTATTATTGTGTTCTTCCTGAAACATTTACCTGGTAATAATTGCGATAGTGGTAACCACTAACGAAGAAATTGAAATAAAAATAGGTCCATTCGCTCTCCAGAAGGTCCCTTCAGTTCGGGCAGCAGCATTGGGTTGAACATATACAACATCATTCTGCTGCAAATAATAAACGGGAGAAGAGAACACTTTATTTGTTGTAAGGTCAACACGATATTCCTTCTTTACACCGCAAGAATCACGGATTACCATAATATTTTCCCTTTCTCCAGACATCTTTAGATCACCTGAAAGACCTATCGCTTCTATCAAGGTTATTCTTTCGTTCGGAATTTTAAACGTTCCAGGTGTTTTGACATCACCCAGTACTGTAATCTTAAAATTGAGGATCTGGATTTGAACCGTGGGGCTTTTCAATTGACCGTCAAGCATTTGTTTAATTTCCTCCTCAAGTTGCATACGGTTTTTTCCTGCCACTTTTATCTTTCCTAAAACCGGCAGACTAATATCTCCCTCAGCATTCACTAAATAACCGTAAGGAGCAGTATTTCCTGTTACATATCCCTGGTTAATAGTTGAAGGGGCCGGTAAATTATAGATCTTCGCCGATTCGAGGTCTTCGGCCGTAATAACAATGGAAAGGTAATCATCAACTTTAAAGACCGGAGTAAAACCCGGTGCAGAAACGATTAGACTATCACTATCTGATTTTTGAAAATATACCACTTTTTCAGCTGTTCTACATGAAACACAAGAAAGTGCGAGTATGAAGGTTGATATGATTAGTGGAATACTACGCTTTGGCATATGAATGAAATTAGTGTAAACCATTGCAAATATATTAAATTACTTTGGTCGGTATTGCCTATAAGAATACACACGTTTCATACGGATACCCAGGCTTCGCTGTTGCCTTAAAGTCCTGCGTCGTCTATTGATATTTTTTTTTTGTGGTAAGACGGGCATGGCATGAACTGTTTTTATCCTGTGAAGGAAATAAGCAGCCGCTATAATGAAACATGCAACAATACTACAGGCAATATAGATATCAGTTGTTTTCAGCAAAAGTGAAAACAACAGTATACAGCCTATATTTACAAGTGCAATGAAAAAACTCGCCCGGCGATGTGAAATGTTATAAGCATCTATTACCACATGGTGAAGATGGTTCCTGTCCGGAGTAAACACTCCTTTGCCATTCAGCAAACGAAGAGTAAAGACGCGTCCGGTATCAAACAACGGAATGATCAAAAAGGAAATAATAATGATCGGAATATCAATTGCATTGAAAGGAAGATGGTTCAGTGAATCATAATCCAGGGCTAAAAATCTTACGGACATCATTCCAAGCATGAAACCAACAAGCATAGACCCGGTATCACCCATAAAAATCTTGTTCCGCGAGGAGAGATTGAAAAAAAGAAATCCAATGAGTATACCAACCATAACCACTGCAGTTAATGCGAAAAAATTCCGTTCAGCGAAAAAGAATACTACTGCAAAACCTGAAAAAGCAATAATTCCGACAGATGAAGCCAAACCATCAATCCCATCAATGAGGTTGAAGGCATTAATAATAGCGAGCATTAGAAAAAACCCAACAGCCATTCCCACCCATTGGTTCACTTCACCTATACCAAAAAAGCCATGTAATGAATTGATCTCGAACTTGATGTTTGCCAGAATGAAAAAAGCTGCTGCCGACTGACCAATTAGCTTGGTGATTGGAGCCAGTACCACCAAGTCATCTTTAATTCCAAGGAAAAAAAGAATTGTTAGCGCGGGGAAAATACTGATACTAACGCCATATGAATCATAAGGATGGTTGAAATACATCGACAATACAAGCACAATGAAAAATGCCATACCTCCCAGACTAGGTGTAGCTTGGGAATGAGAGCTCCTTTCATTCGGGTTATCCATTAGTTTTTTGAACCTAACAATAGAAATAATTTTAGGTACTAAATAGGCCGTGGCAAGAATTGCCACAACAAAAACAACTATTCCTTGAACAAGTAAATTATTCATCTAACTTCACCTTTAAAGACCCCAAATACAACCAAAGATGGATTTGAGTTCATCTTTTCACATTTAATAATTCGTTTTTTTGGACGTAAATTGTCCAAAGCCTTGACAAGTAGATTCATACAATTTAGAAAAAAATCATGAATTTCCATAGTCAACTGCTCAAGTTTTCTCAGAGAGTTTTCCTTCTTTCGTAGTTTTGGCAAACCGAACCAATTAAATTCGTTCATTTCAACAGTCGTTTTGGGTCCCTGTTCAAAAAGCTCAGGAGCCCAGATTTAGAGCGGCATTATGCAGCAATATTTATGCCATTAGTTGACGTCGAATCAAAAAGACATTAAATTACCTACTTCAATTGAACGTAAATATCGAAATTAGGTTGCGTTTTCCGAATATTCGATGTTCTTAACAATCAAACAAAGGATTTTAACCACATTTAACAAGTTTAGCCCTTGCTTGTAGTCAAATTCATAAGCACATCTACTATACGTTCAGCAGAATTTCCATCCCAAAGTACTGGTATTGAACCCGTTTTCCATAGTCCGGAAAAAAGTTTTTCCATTGCCGGTTTAATTGCTTTTGGATTTGTACCAATCAGTTCGTTAGTACCTTCAGTTATGGTTTCAGGACGTTCAGTATTGTCCCGCAATGTCATGCATGGAACTCCCATAACGGTTGTTTCTTCAGTGATTCCTCCTGAATCGGTTACAACGGCTTGTGCACGCTCTACCAAATAGTTGAACTCGAGGTAACTCATGGGCTCGGTAAAATGCAGACGCGGATTATCAATTCCTAATCCCTGCAACATTTTTGCCGTTCGCGGATGAACCGGGAAGATTAAAGGTACATCATGTGTGTTATTGATGATTTCATCCAATAATTCCTTCAGTTTGCTTTCCTGGTCAACATTTGCGGGACGGTGTAAAGTCATCACGATATACTGTTTTTCCTTCAAATGCAATTCGTCCCAAATGTCTGGTTTCCGAAAACGCGCACGCTGTTTCAGCAACGTATCAATCATGGTGTTTCCGACAAAGAAAATCTGTTCTTTTTTCACACCACTAGCTTCTAAATTCGAATTGGCTACTTCTGAAGTCGTAAAGAAATAATTGGTTATAGCATCGGTAACCAAACGGTTAATTTCTTCCGGCATAGTCCAGTCGTTGGAGCGTATGCCTCCTTCCACGTGTGCCACTTTGGTACACAGTTTTTGCGCTACGATCGCGCAAGCCATTGTCGAGGTCACATCACCCACCACCAACACTAAGTCTGTAGGATTTTCCAACAGCTCTTTTTCAAAACGGATCATGATGTTGGCCGTTTGTTCAGCCTGGGTTCCGCCACCTGACTCAAGGTTGGCGTGCGGTTCTGGAATTTCCAGTTCCGTAAAGAAATCACCCGACATTTTTTTATCGTAATGCTGTCCTGTGTGTACCAAACGGTAATCAATTTCTTTTCCGTCACGTTGCGCTTGTTGTATAGCGTGAATAATAGGCGCAATTTTCATGAAATTGGGACGGGCGCCAGCTATAAGAGTTATTTTTTTCAAAGTTTTGTTTTTTTGAAGTTTATCAATATTGAATTCGTTTTAGAGCTTACCCAATTTGAGAAGTACGTAAAACTTGACTAAATGAATTTGCCGTTTGATCCTGGATGGTTGTTTAACCAAACGATAAGCCCATTCCAGGTTGTTCTTTATCCACCATTTTGGCGCGCGTTTTACATGACCTGTGTAAACATCGAAACTACCACCTAAACCCTGATAAACAGCCGGATGTTGTTTCGAAAGCTCTTCCATCAGTAATTCCTGTTTCGGTGATCCCATTGCAACAAAAATGACATCTGGTTTATGCAAAACTACATCCTCTATCAAAGCTTGCTTTTCTTCTTCCTTAATGTACCCATTGCGGTAATTCTGAATTCTCATTCGAGGAAATTCTATTTGCAACTGAGAAACGGTGTCTTGAATGACTTCTTCTTTTCCCCCGATTAAATAGAATGACTTGCTTGTTTCGTATTCCGTGATTAAATCTAACCAGAGTTCGCACCCGGGAATTTTGACCACATTTTTACATCCTTTTTTTTTCAAAGCCCAAACTGCTCCAATGCCATCGGGGTAGCCCACGTTTCTGTTGATTATAGCTCGGGAAGCATCTGTCGCGTGGAGAATTTTCTCAGCATTTACGGCAACCAAAATAGCTTGTTGATCGAAGGCGTAGTGCATGAGCTCCTTACGGGATTGCGGTGCGAAACAACGTACACCATTTGCTTCTCTATTCTCCATGATTCGCTAATATATAGTAAGATAGTGCATTGAACATAAACGCATTACTCCAGCGCATGTAAGGGATTTTTGAGCTCCAACCTTTTTTCATTTGGTAGTAAAAATACCCTTTTCTGTCTTGCATGTGTTTAAAGGACCAGTTCAATACGCTTTCAGCCAGAACCTTGTTTTTCTTCCATTTCTCTAACGCTGAAAGTGTTACCCACAATTGTCCCGGGCAATGAATATCGATCGGATAAGTTTTATCGTGGTAATATTTTGGGGTTCCGTCTTCCAGGAAAAAGTTCTTGATGTAAAAATCAAAACCGCGTTCAAGGTTTTCTTCAAATTGGTGATCACCACAGAACTTTTGGTAATGCGCGATTGCGTCAAGATTGTAACCTGTATGGAAACTATCGATCCAGGATTGTACAGGTAATAAACCGTAGACCCAGGAGCCGTCTTCCGCCTGGCCTTTACAGGCTGCTTTAATGATTTGCTGTGCCGCGCTTTTGTATTCCTCGTTTCGAGAGTAGTGATAGCAATAGCTCAACGTTTTAGCACCGAGCAAAGAAGCATTGTACACCGTGTCATTTCCTTTAAGCGGGCTGTAGGATAAAATAAATCCCCCTTCTATTTGGGTGCGGTTCAGATCATTCAGAATAAATTTTGCAGCCGACAAAGCTGTGGTAAGGTATTTCTCATCTTTGGTTACCTCATAAGCTTCAAAGAGTGCGCAAGCGCAAAATGTGGTAGCAACTACAGTTGGTGTATGAGCCGGAAAAAGAAACAAACGCCTTGCCTGCCAATCAAAATTATAGCCCCAGCAAGCACCTGAGTGGCTGTTGTTTTGCATTTCTAATAACAGATCGGCTAACTCCGTTATTCGCTTTTGTAATTCGTCTTTGGTTCCAAAAGAAGTATTGCCTTGCGTTGCAAGTTTATAAAGGTTGCAATACCCGTTAAGGAACAATCCTATTCCTTTGGCATTGTGCTGTTTGGGAACCAGAAGAAGTTTTCTAAAATTGATCGGACTGCGCTTGAAGCCCTGAATCCACGCTAAGCGGGCTAAATCCCAATGTTTGAAAGGAGTAGCTTTGAATACTTTTGAGTTCAAACCGTCATACGGATCCCATCCCGCGAAGTTCTGCGACTCACAGTATGATTGGAGGGATCGAAATGAATTATCAATTACAGACATCTATAAAAATTTGTTCCAGATTTTCAGCAACCTGGCTTCCCAAAAAATTTGCCTTGGCATACGAATGATTGTTTGCGCTCATCTTCTGTACCAGTTCTTCGTTTTCGATTAAATAAGCAATCTTTTCAGCAAAATCAATTGGGTCAAGACTTTCAATCAAGTAACCCATTTTACCGTTTTCAAAAAAATCATTAAGTCCACCAACAGGTCGGGTGATTACCGGCAAACCAAAAGCCATTGCTTCCAGAACAGAAGTTGGCATTCCTTCGTTATACGTCGGTAGCACATAAATGCTTGCTGATTCGAACGCTTGAATGAGTTGTTCACCTTTTACATTACCCAAAAAATGAACATTTCGTAAGTTGTTTTTATTCACAAATTCTTTTGCAGCATCTAACTGTGAACCGTCGCCTGCAATCACCAGTCGAATTCCGGTATCTTGTTTTAAGAACTGTTTGCATGCTTCCAGGAGAATGAATATTCCTTTGTAAACTTCAACACGCGTTAGGAAAAGAATTGTAAACTCTTGAACTTGTTTTTTTTGAATATCAAAGTTTGCCAACAGCCTATCGTCTACTTTGGTGGTTGTCAGTTTAACAGGACTTTCAATTCCCCAATTGACCAAATCATTTTTAAACGCCCCGGATAGAACCAGGTGCATTGAAGCATATTGGTATTTTTGTTTAAACCAACCAGGGTCTTTGTTAATTCGTTCAACCATATCCGGTGACCAGCCGTGCCAAAATACAACCGTTTTCTTCTTTGTAAGAGCGGCAATTTTTAGAAAGATAGCGTCGCGTTTTAGGGCAGTTTGTCCGAGTGATGGATTTAAAACGACTAAATCATAACTTCCAAAGAGACAAATGAAGAAAAACCTGATGTAATCAACAGGTAAAATCAATACGCCCGGAATTTTTTTCCGACCGCCAATGTAATTGTAACGCACCTTCAATTTCCAAAAAGGTCGTAACCCCAGGTAGTGATTTGCAACTCCTCCGGATAATGATAAATCGGGTGTATTGATCAAAATTTTCATTAGTAACGCTGTCTTTTGAGTTTGAATAGTTGATACAATGTAAACAAGACCTCTATTCGTTTGCTTTTGAAATAAACCCATTCACCGTTGTACTGTATTGGTGACCCGCCTGAAGCTTTTTTAAATACATAAACATTGTCTGTTGCATGATCACTTGGAGGGATTCTACCAAAGTCAAATTCTTCAATTCCTTCGGATTTCAATTCCTCAAAAATGCTTTGCATAATGAAGTAGGACGCTCCGTTATTTCTTGCCTCCAACGAATTGGCAGCATATACATCTGAAGCAAATTTTCCATTAACGTGGATAATTCGGGCTGCAATTGGAACTTCATTCTGCTTTACCACAAACAATCTCATTTCAGGGTCATTTATCAGCTGATTTAAAGGAGCAAACAACAGTTCATAGGAAAGCTTTTTGAGTTCAGCCATTTCATTAAACAATGAGACGAAGCATTCAACATCTTTTTTATCCGGTGAAATGATTTCCGTAAATACCAGTCCTGAATCAACGGCTGATTTGACATTACGCTTCCAGTTGCGATTGTGTTTTGGTAAATTTTGTAGTTTGATTATTAATGTAAGCGGACATGAAAATTCTCCTAAAGGTCTTACCAACCCTGCTCTTCTGATTCCGATTTCATAATCAACAAAATATTCATTGTTACTGTTGATTAATATTGCATTGTAGTTTAGCTTTTTAATTTCTTTGAAAAAAGACGTGATTTGTGTTTCATCTAAATTTGAGGACAAAGCTTCTCCTTCTGTAAGAAACATCTTCTTACCAAGTACGGGTATTTTTTTTTCCTTACCCCACAAAGCAATTTTGACGTCAGACGGATCATTTACAAAGTACCGGATTTTAGCACTTCGAAAATTTTGGTAATCATGCCAACCTTTTGATTGCGTAAAAGGTATTCGGGGAATAGAAGATTGCAGCTCAAAAAAATCTTTTGGATCATTTATTTCAATCATGACAAGGCTTTTTTGTGATTTTTAACCATGTACCAAATTTTAAAAGCGAAATCCGTTCACTGAGATAAAAACCGCTTTTGAATTGTACCTTCAGAGCGGGTTTATTTTCTTTTAAAACAAGAACCAACACTGCTGTTTTTCCCCTTTTTTTTACTTCATTGATTCGAAATATGTTCATCTTAGAATGAAATCCTCTTCCTCTATAATCGGGATGGCAATACGAGTCTTCCAGCAAAGCCTCATGGGCTTTTAAGGGATGCTGTAGATTGAACAAAGAAGGATAATTCATTCTCGCCCAGGAAATCCATGTGACGTAAACAATCTTTTCGTCTTGCCACAGTGCATATCCCGAATATTCATCTGATGATAAGCGCGTCTTCAAAAGTTCAATTTTTGCAGAGTCAAAATCGGTTAAAAGATTTAAATCTTCTATTTCAAGAGGTTTTACACAGGAATAGTCATGTCCCTGCATTTTATTTTCAACGGATTGTTTATCAATAAGATATTGCAGCAAGTAATACGATTCAATAACAATTCCAATTCGTCGTAGCAGACTTTTAATTATACGTGGAATAGTGGCCCAACCATATTGGCGAAAAGATGCGACTACTTTCATTTTTTGAGATTTAGTAAAATCTTAAGACATAATACTCCAATGCTGTCAGAAGCATTCATTCCAATTCGTTTCAATTGCAAGTGATCCGTTTGTTCGTTGTTTACACCTGGAATAGTGGTGAAAGCATAATCAATTTTGGAACTCTTCATTAAGCCAATGGTTGAATCATTGTACAAGCCATTCGGGTATGCAAAACAGTTTGTTGAGGCTCCTAAATTCATTTGAATTGTATCAATCGAATTTTTGATTTCCATTTTTTGTTCGTCAGCATCTAGAAAAGAAAGAATGGAATGATTATGCGTGTGTGGTTGAATCTTAAAGCCATTGTCCTGCATTTCACGGAGTTCATCCCAATTCATCATTAAACGCTTATTTGTTGGAAACTGGTAATCATTCACTAAATCCAAAATTGATTTTGGTAATGGTTTTCCGGAGTTCATTTCTCTTAAACATTTCTCTGCATACTCCGCTTCAATTTCACCTTTTAGAATCAAATAACGAATTTTGTCATGTAAAAGCCATTCATTGCTGCCAATTACACTGGTAACTATAAAAAAATCAGCCTTTGCATTATTCTCGTGTAGAACAGGGTAGGCAATGTCGAAATTATCTTTATAGCCGTCATCAAATGTGATAAATACGTTTAGTCCTTTTTTCGCATTCCCCTGGTAAAAATCATGTGGACTTACAATTGAAAAATGTCTTTTCAGAAATTGAATTTGTTTCTCAAAGTTTTCAGCATAACCCGTTTCAAGAAGATTACCTCGCTTCCCTTTATAATTGTTGTATTTGGAGAAGTTATGATAATTGAGGATAACCAGCATAGGTTTATTACGAACGAGCCATTTAACCAGATAGATTCCACCAAAAAATTGAACTACAAACGATGCTATTGATTTCACCTACTTCGTCATTTAAAAAATTAATCGAGCCGAATTTTATTATCAATTCAATAAGTCCACAAATTTCTCAACTACATTATCAATAGAGTAGTCTGAAATGTTAAACTTATCAAAATCTGCATTGGAGTAATCTGCGTGAATGAACTCAAGGAATTTTGATTCATTTAAATTATCCTGGGAAAATGAGAAAATTGGACGTCCCGAAAGTTTATAATCAACTATTTTACTTGGATTTTGATTTTCTGATAAGTTTTCTTCAAAAATCAAAAAATCGAACGTACTCATTGTTTCAATTACTTCTAAACGAGGTATTAATCCCCTAACCTGTAATTTGTGTTTCAGTTTCGCACCATATTCATCAAAAATACTTACCAGGTCGGGATCCTTTATGTTACTATATACGATGAATTGAAACTCGAAGTCGAGGGTGGACAAATACTGAAGCAATATCTTTGGATTTCTCGCTGTAGCGTGAAAGCTCCCTGCGTAACCAAAGGTTGGAACACTATTTTTAGCATACTCTTTCGTTTTAGTGTCACTAAAATCATACCCCTGAGGAATTACTTTTACACTTTCCTTTGATTTATACAGGGTGAAATTCGGAAGTGAATTTTCTGTTGGTGTGATAATAACATTCGTGTTTTTAGAAATAAATTTCTGAATTAACTTATGTATAAATGACTTAGGAAGCGCCGGACACCCAACTAATGTGTCGCCAAACTCAGTCAGAACTTTATTTACTTTCAAAAAACCTAATTTACGAGCAACTATAGTTCCTATATGAACGGAATACGGGTACGATATCGAAATAACAGTATCCGCCGATGAAGGATTTTTTCTAAAAAAATGAATGACCTTCCAGGCGTAAGTAAAGTCTTTCCCGGAAGGAAACACAAAGTGTACGAAACGTTTGAACCACATCATTACACCTAATGGTAATTTACTTTTTTTGCTCTTCTGAGGTGATTTCCTATTTTCTATATTCTTTCTGACATTTCCAATCATCCTTATGGAAAGTGAAGGATAGTTGGAAGTGAGCTCATCGAACGTAACCAATTTTCCTTCTAAACTATAAGTCGGAATGACCACTTCCACATGGTATCCAGATTTTGCCAAACCTTTTGCCAATTCAAATGTCCTAAAAGCCCTTGGTTTATTTTCCGGATAGAAAAAATAGGACACTATAATGACCTTATTGTTGCCGTTGTTGGAGTTCAATCTTTCTTTTGTAATCATAAACGATATATAAAGCGAAAAATATTTCAAAGACGAAGAAATGCCCTCCTTGAAAGAATAGATTAATCAGATAGGCAATGTAAATAGCCATTGACCCACTGCCCTTTAGCGTGTTTCTAACTATAAAAAGATAGATAGACCTCAAATATATCAGATACAGTATCAGCCCAATCAGTCCATATCTTATTAAGACATCAAGGAATTCATTGTGGGAAAAAAATGGTTTTCCGATTTTAACCCGCATTCTTTCTAATGCTTCTTCTTTACCTAATCCCACAAATTTTTCCAATTGATCAGATTCCGCCCAAATATTAATGGAGTTATTCCACATTACAAATCTTCCTGATCCTACATTATCGGAACTCAATACCTGATCATCACTTCGTTTATCTAAAATCTTATTTTGAATACTTTCATTATTCGAAACAATATAATATACGGGAAGAGATACGATTGATAAAATGATTACCAGTTGAAAAAAATTAATCCGAATTAAATTTTTCATGAAGTAAAAAGTCAGACTTATCAGTAAAGCCACTAATCCTGTTCTTGTGTAGGTAAATAGAAGTATGTACAGCCCGTAAATAATTAAAATTCCTATGACTATTTTCATCTTTTTGCTGTATTCAGAAAAAAAGAAAATCAGGACAAGAATACTCACTGAAACAGTTATTGAGGCATTGTGCGCTGAGGAAAAGAAACCTGTAATCCCTGCCTCTCCCCCAAATACTTCTGCATCGACCCCTGAGCTCACTGAACTAATTATGTTCAATGAAAATGGGATAAAGGAGATCAGGGTATAAATAGCCAGGCTTTTCAGTATTGTTTTTAAAGTTTGAGAAACTTTGTAGTAGTTGATCAAAAAGTAAGTAAATAAAGAAAGATTGACGGTTTTCAATACCTCAATGATACTTTCAAAACCAAACATGAAACTGGTATTCAGATTCTTCTGAAGAGCAAGTACCATACTTCTTCCACCAAATGGCACCCTTATTCTTTTCTTCTTGAAATTAAGGATGTACCCAAGCAAGATACATAACAACGGTATCTTCCAAATCAGCGTAAATGGTACTGAAAACACACTAAAATTCTCTCCATATAAAATGGAAAAATAAAGTGCGCAGTAAAAAACATGCTTAATCTTTTTCAACTGAAGTATTAATTAATTTTCCATAACCGGGTGAAAAATATTCATTGGGTTGAAAATTTGTTACAAACTCTTTGTCGCAATAATCAGTTACAATTATTTGGTGCTTTTCTATTTTGATCATACGAATATGTTCATAATCAACCCCTGTAAACCGTGCGACAAGTTCTTCGTTGTCAAATTTCAGAATTTCTGAGCTACTCAGGTTTGTCAGTCTAAAAATTCCCTTCCTTCCGTCATTCCATGAATTCTGTTCATAACCAGGTACGTGTATGGTGTTATGAACTTTGGTACTTCTGAAATAATTTCTCCATTCCGGATCTGGATGATAGAGATAGGTCCCGGGATCAGAAAATAGAATCGTACCACCAATTGACAATCCAAAACTCAACTTATCATTATGAGCATGTCCCCCTTTTCCATGTAGACCATTTTTCGCATAAGAAAAAATCAGTTCAAAGTTCGCGGCTTTATACCCACAGACGCCAAAGTCCGGATAATTGAATAGATGATTATCAACTATTAAATCATAGTCGGCAGTGAAAACATGTGACTTTTTATATTCATATTGGTTCAATTCAAAATCACTCCCTGAAACTGAAGGATTAATCTTTGCACTCTCAAACGGTAATAAAGTATTGTTCGTAATCGAAACAATAAATTGTTGTTCAATCGAGCTTATTGACTGTTGACTTGTATCTGAATTTGGAAACAATGCGCTAAATCTATCAATTAGATGATTTTTGTAAAGTAAGTTTTCATCCCAGTAATCTTGTCCGATAGATTTGTACGAGGTGTTTTTCAGATTTTCAAATAATTCCATTTCGAAACGATTCGAGTACATTTTTCCATTATGAGTCAATTTGAGGATATATCCACTGTCATTGTCACCGATCTGTGCTATTTCTCCATTGGCAAATGACAAATCTTTAATAAATTGAATTGATTTATTAAGTTTCGAGATATATGCTTTATCGAATAGTTCACTGTTACCCGTCTGATCCAAAATAGATTGTTTCAATTCATCTGCGAGCCCTAAAGTATAGGCCGTAAACAGGATATACATTTCTGTACTCAAAGAATGGTAACACGAAGATCCTTCAAAATTGGATCCATCAGGATTGAATTGAATGTTAAATTCCCTTATAAATTCCTGGTATGCAAATACTGCCCATTTTATCGTCTTTTTAGATACTTCAGTAAAGTATGCAATGCTCATCAACCCTAACAAATTGGCCAGGTAATGGTTATTATTAGGAGTGCTTTTATTTTCTAAGAAGGAATAGATAAAATTTCCATGATCCAAAGTTAAATTGGTCACTAACCTATCAAAGTCCTTGTTGTTTTCAGGTGGGTCATAAAGAGAAAGGGAAACCAGGATATTGTGAATCCGGATTCCAACGTCCATAGTGCAACTCCAATTAACCCCTAGTCCAACAGGATTGGAATAATAGAAATCAATTAGTTGATAATTGATTTCATTTGAATACGCTTTTTTTGATCTTGAACCAATTGCGAGTATAGGCAGATGATAAAATCTTGAGAATTCCCAAGGATATTTTATCTCAAGATTCGGTACTTTCCCTACTACTTTCAAAGCATCTTTACAGAAATCTGTATCAGACCACACAAAACCAGATTTAAAATCCTTGTGCCAATCATGAACTATATAATTGGGATCAACGAATGAGTGAATTTTTTCCTGGATTTTTGAATGATATTCAGACCGATTACTACCACAATTATGATTGATCCACCCACTACCCAGAATATCGTATTGATGGTTGATGTATTTCTCACACTTGTATTCAGTTATTGGATCGCTTTCAAATTGTAAAGTTAAACTTCTGATTTTTATGCTCTTTTTGACATTACTAACAACCAGAAACCTTAAATATCTGAATAATAGCTTCTTGATATTAGAGTCTGTAATGCTAATTGCCTTGGTATAGTATCGTTTAATTTTTTTCAATTTTTTTAATTTGATTTTTTATTAATGTACCAGACAATAACAATGATAAGAGTGATGTAGCAGATCTACCGATAGCACCACCTATTATTCCAAACTGGAATGTAAAAACTGAAACTCCAATTACTGAAATAATAGATGAAATAATGTTTTGCTTAAAACATAAATCGATTCTATTAAGTGCAACTAATCCTGTATTGTTCATTGCGAACGAGTTCCTGAAAATCCAGGATAGTATTAAGACATCAAATATGGGGACAGCACCTACAAATTCTTTAAAAAAGATTTTGGTAAGTATTGGAACAAGAAAGAAAGAAAGTACACCAACAGCAACTGAGATGAGAAAGAAAGTTAGTTTTTTTGTTTTTAGAGTGGTCCGAAAAAGTGCCGGGTTTTTAACTGAGCTTGTAATTTGTGGGGTGAAATATTGTTGCAACGACTCCGATATAATACTTAAACCCGCCATTAGTGTCATTGCAAATCCGAACAACCCGATTTCAAATTCATTTGTTACGAAAAATTGAATGATCAAAATATCCAATAGCATTGATCCTTTTCCGGTAAGAAAAGTCATCATTGAATAAAAAGCGTTTATTCGGTTTTCTCTAGTATTGAATTGCTTGTAATCATGGTTCTTAACTGAAATTTCATTGTTGGACAAATAAAACGCTGATGTTAAAAAATATCCTAGTACAGTACCGGTTATAAAACCGTTTATACCATATAAATAAGTCAGGAAAATAATCAAAATAATCCCAAAGGATTTGGAATACAATAATATGCGAGAATTTGATTTAAATAAACGAAGCGACTGCAGATATACTCCTGAATTTGAATTAAACGCCAACGGTAATAATCCGATAATATAAATGAGAAAGAAAAACCCGTTTTTTTCTGGAATTGGCAGTATTTCCAGGGCATTACAAATGAATATTACAATAAAAACGATAAGAAACAGCCAAATATTGGTTCTCCAGGCAAAAGAGAACAATCCTCTTTTTTGATATTGTTCTCCATACAAAGGAATTTCCTTCAGCAAGACCGTGGTTAATCCAAAATTGACAAATATGATTGCAATTCCAAAAATAGACTGCATTATTTTAATCACTCCCAAATCAATTGGCCCTAACCAATTGGCCACAAAAAATTGAGAGCCGAAAGAAAATATAGTAACTAGTAAATTAGCTGATAAGATGTGTCCCAGTCCACCATCAAAAGCTGATTTTACTTTTAATTCAATTTTCTTATACATCCCTGTTACGTTCTTTAATCACCCGAGCGGGGTTCCCTCCCACAATAACGTATTCCGGAACATCCTTGGTAACAACAGATCCGGCGGCAATAATAGATCCGTTCCCAATGTTACATCCGCTAAGTATAATTGCACCAGTTCCAAGCCACACGTCAGATCCAATGGTCACATTACTAAAGGTGTGACCTTGTTGATTCATGGGTATTTTAGTTGTGGAAAAAGCGTGATTTGATGACCATATCTTACAATACGGACCTATAAGTACATCTTCACCAATATCCACAGTTCCACTTCCCTGAATATAAGTACCTTTCCCTAAAAAGGATCTGTTTCCAATTGTAACTCTTTCAGGAAACTTAATCGTTACCATTTCTGCTATAATTACCTTTTTTCCCATCCTGATCCTTTTCCTGTAATAGAAACGACGGAATTTGATACCAAAACTTCCCGGAAAGAAGGAAAAAAGAAAATCAAACCATGTATAGAAAACGGTTTTAATTTTGCCAATGATTCTTTTCACAATCGAACACTAAATTTTTGTTTGTTTAATAAATTTAAGTTGGCGGGTGAAACAAGCTTTATTTGATTTAGAGCTAGGTTGTCTCAGGTACCAAGCCAGATAAAGAGTTGCAATTTACAACTTCTTTTCGTTCTGCTTTCACATGGCTTCGCCTTTGTCTGTCACAGAAAAACGACAGACTATCCCGATATGGAATTACAACTTCGTGAACCATCCTTTGAAGACCGTTACGAGGTCGGTATTTTTACGAAGGTAAGGGAAAATCTTTATTGCTTCTGGGGTTTTTACGCGGGAACGGGAGGTTTATTTCGCAGAAACTGGGTGTAATAGTGTGTGTTTAATTACGATAGCCATTCCCAAATTTTGAAAAATAATGTGCACATGCATACCTTTAGTGTTTTTAATCACCACTCCAATCAAACCTGCAAAATGACCTTCCGTTACTTCCACTTCCGTTCCTTTTTCCAACTGTTCCAGAGGCACAAATTCCGGCTCTACATTCAGTGCACAGAAAATACGCATGTTATTTATTTCGTGTTCTCTGACTGCGGCAGGTTTTCCAAATTCACTCAACACAGATACAATTCCTTGCACAGCATACACGTTTCTTAATTCAGTTGGGGAGCAATACACAAACAAGTGACTTGGAATCAACGGGACTTTTATCTTCTTTTTACGGTCGCTCCATTGGCGGATAGTTTGGAACAAAGGCAGAAAAGAAGTGAACCCCATGGCTTCCAGTCGTTCCTGAACACGCTTTTCAGAATTTTGTTTGGTTTTGATTACGTACCAATGAGCTCTTTCGTTAGGAGCCGGTTGCAGAGGTACCGTTATTGTCAAACCAAACGAACTCATGAAGCTTTTTTACACTGAATAGAGACAAAGGTAAAGTAAAAATAATTTGTAAAACGGTATTTAAATTGATTGCTGTAGTGAGAGCGAGGATATCGAAAAAAGTGTT